>ERZ808049.250-NODE-250-length-39442-cov-11.856573_pt1 | contig 39442 bp, 31 predicted proteins | sample MGYA00380198_ERZ808049 | MGnify/ENA primary metagenome ERZ808049 (study PRJEB31490, sample SAMN06133414) | mouse gut metagenome | isolation source: Z2_2 | host: mice | place: China: Chengdu | collected 2015-05 ...
GTGGGCCTGAATGGATTTGAACCATCGACCTCACCCTTATCAGGGGTGCGCTCTAACCAACTGAGCTACAGGCCCATATATATCTAACATTGCAATTAATTAATGGTGGGCCTGAATGGATTTGAACCATCGACCTCACCCTTATCAGGGGTGCGCTCTAACCAACTGAGCTACAGGCCCATCAATCGACTGCCCAAACATAATACCATAGATATATATAATCGTCAATAGTTTAAATGTTTTTTTGACAAAAAATTTTATTTTCGTAAATTAAAAAACTAAATTCTACCCCTGATATATAAATAATAGAGTTTATTTATTAAATATCTTTCTCCATTCAAATCCAAAATCATACTCCAAAACCAATAAAACAACATCAACTGACTCAATCCAAGAAAAAAATTCTATCATTATTAATGAATATGTAAAATATTAATAATTCAATTAAATCCCCTAACCATTTTAAATATAATCTACACATAACTAAGTACTAATCCCCTTAAAACCAATATTAAAAGATATTTTATACAATTTAGCGTCACGACAAATAAATCCATCTTAATAATTTTTATCAGTGAATTTTATTAAAAAACAACACCTATTATATATAATTTTGCATATTTATTTATAATTATCATAGATTGTATTACAGGAGGTAACAATGATTAAGTTTGCTATATACACATTTTTAGGTTTTATTATGGAATCTATATATGTATCTATATTAAATAAAAAAATATATTTTTCAGGTTTATTAAAAGGTCCTTTTATCCCACTATACGGTTTTGGAGCTTTATTAATTTTAAAAACTACACCATATTATCAAAATAACTTTGATACTTTTTTCTATTCTTTAGTTTGTTGTACTACCTTAGAATACCTAACACATTATTTTTTAGCAACAGATTCCAAAATCAAAATTTGGAATTACTCTAAAATCCCACATAATTATCATAGTAGAATATGTATGTTTTACAGTCTAATGTGGGGGATTCTAGGAATAATTCTTGTCAATTATATAGATCCATTTATCAACAATATACTAATTCATTTAAATTATGATCTACTAAACATAATCGCACTAATATATGTCCTAACTATCATTTATCAATTTTATAATCATGATTATAAAAATCATTGAAAATGCTATATTAGTTATAACCTAATATAGCTTTTCTCATTACGCCACCATAAAGGAAACATCATCCAAATCCATAGATTGACCACCTCCAGCGACAACATAAAAAGCAACTCTTGCTTTTACTGCACCACTTGGAGCTGCTCCACTAACAAGTCTAAAATATCCAAATGAACGATTTGAATTAATTAAATCTTGTTCTCTTACAATAAGCTGATTAGTTAATAACTGATTATTTTGATCATCAAGGAATGTTATTGTTGCACGCAATCCAATTTGTTGTCCTTCACCATGAGCAAAAAATGAGAGTATATAATAACATCCAACCTTTATATCAACATCTTGATATAAATCCGAACCATCTTGCATATTGACGGATAAATTCCCACTGTGAACACGTCCAGCCTGATCAACACTTTCTATACTAATAGGTGTAGTAGAGTTCCAAGAAACTGGTAAATCACCTATAAAATCTTCCATACCTCCATTCAATATCTGCTCGCCTAAAGATGCACATCCTTCTCCTCTTGGCCCTGTCGGTCCTGTTGCCCCAGTATTTCCTGTTGGCCCTGTCGGTCCTGTTGCTCCAGTACTTCCCGTTGATCCTGTCGGTCCTGTTGCTCCAGTACTTCCCGTTGGTCCTGTCGGTCCTGTTGGACATCTTATAATAATCGGGGGTCTACAACGACAACAAGGGCACCATATACAACTATTATTACTTATACAACGATTCATTATCTCACCTCCTTCTCTAATTTAATATATGTGATTTTAAAAATATCATATATGTTTATATCCATGTAAAAAGAATATATTACAAAGTAAACTTTAAAAATTCGTTCAGCTCTTTTCATAAAATAAGAAATCATATAACAAACACTTTACTATAGTGAATTACTTTGCTTCTTTTTTAATAATCTTCATAATATAAGCATTTTATACATATTTAAATCAATTTTCCCTTCAATCACCTTTAATAAAATAATAATTGTTCCAACATATAACTTGAAAAACATTACAATAAGTTAAGTAATTAGGTTAATAAACCCATTTCCATAATTTAACCATAATCGAATAAGAAAAGAGTGTAAGATAGTTCTAAAAAGAAATATATTAGAACAAAATAACTATATTTCTTACGTTTAGTTAGTTCAAAATCTCGACATAGGACCAATCTCCTCCTTGTAAAAGCTCATGGTGAATTTTCAATATTTAGATATATAACATACCCAATATACTAAAAAAGACAATATCTATCAGTTATGTTTAACGAGATCATATTAACTGAAACATTGTCTTTTTTATTTATAGGAGTAACTAGTTCATTTCATTATAGTCACTACTTTCATTCAATTATACTATTAATTTAAAATTTTTTCAAAATCCTCTTTTTTTATAGTATCTTCGGGATATTTTTCTCGATAATTTTCTAAACCATCACAAATCTTTACTGCTAGTTTTTGATGATATTTGCTACTTTGAAGCTGACCTCTCTCATTTGCATTTGATATAAATCCGCATTCAATCAACACTCCAACCGTTTGTGTTGCTCTTAACACCCGAAAACTTGAACCTGATATTCTTTTTGGACTTCCCGTTATCTCTTTCATTGTAGATTGAATCTCTTCTGCTAACCGCTTACCTTTATCACTATTTTTATAATAAAAAACTTGAGATCCCCAAGCACTTGAAGCTGGTGCAGAGTTTAAATGAATACTCATTAAATAATCACTCTTATAAGAATCAATTTTTTTAACTCTTAGATACATATCATCTTGCTTAGAATAATGATGATTACGTTTAGTCATATCTTGTTCATCTTCACGAGTCATGTATACTTTAGCACCACGACTTTCTAATTCATCCTTCAATGCAAATGAGATTTTTAAATTCAATTCAGATTCATATATTTTTCCAACACTAGCACCATTATCAAGCCCACCATGTCCTGGATCAATCACCACAGATACATCCTTTAAAGTTAATTCTTTACTAACAGCTACCATACCATTTGAATAAAAACATTTTGTACATACATATACAGCAACTGTTATAGCAATTATTAGATATGTTCTTTTCACAAAATCACCTATCTAAATATATGCTCCAACAAATTAAATAATACTCAATAAAATAAATTCAATACTTTAAAACATTTACCTTAAAACCTTTTTTACTAACTTATATATATATTTAGAATATGGTGGATATAATGAAATAATATCCCTTTTTATAACTCGATGATGAATTGTTTGTTTATGACTAAAAGCAATGAAACTATCTTTTCCATGGTATCTACCCATTCCAGAATATCTTATTCCACCAAATGGTACTTTAGAAGATATTAAGTGACTTATACAATCATTGATACAAGCCCCACCAAAAGATAATCTTTTTGTTAGAAAATTAATATAATGTTTATCATTAGAAAAAATATACATAGCTAAAGGAAATGGATGTTTTTCTATAATTTCTACAACTTCATCACGATTATTATATGTAACTATCGGTAATATGGGTCCAAATATTTCTTCCACCATATAATTACTCTTATCACCATTAACTAATGTAGGTTGAATCCATAAATCATCTTTATTATAATTACCACCAGCATATATCTGTTCCTCATTTAAATATTTAATTAAACGATTAAAATGCTTCTCATTAACAATCCTTACATAATCATCTTTACATAAAAATTTTTCAATAGTGACTTTCCATAATTCTATAAATTCATCTTTCAAATTCTCAGTAATTATCAAGTAATCTGGAGCAATACATGTTTGTCCAGCATTTAAAATTTTACCCCATGCAATTTTTTCTACTGCATCCTTTAAAACTGCACTATCATCTATGATCACAGGACTTTTACCCCCTAACTCTAATGTTACTGGTATCAATTGTTCACTAGCTGCCAGCATCACTTTTTTACCAACTTCTATACTTCCAGTAAAAAATATATGATCAACTGAACTATGTGTTAAGGTAGCAGTTATTATTGAATCCCCTAAAATACAATAAATATATTCAGAAGCAAATGTTTCATCAATAATCAATTTTATTATTTTTGCTGTTGATGGTGCATTTTCAGATGGTTTAACAATTGCACAATTACCTGAAGCAATTGCACCAATCAAAGGTTCCATAACAAGTTGAAAAGGATAGTTAAAGGGTCCTATAATCAAACTTATCCCTAAAGGTCGATAAGTAACAGTATCATATGATCCAAATAAATAATATGGTGATAATTTTTTATGTGGTTTCATCCATTTTTTCAAATTTTTTTGTATAAAACGTATACTATTTAAAACAAAACCAATCTCAGTCGAATATGCCTCAAAAGCAGGTTTTTTTAAGTCTGAGTATAGAGCTTGTTCAATTTCTTTTTGATAATGCTTTATCTTTTGATAAAGCATTTCCAATTGATGCTTTCTAAAATTATAATCTTGCGTTTTCATTGTTTTAAAATAATTACGCTGATATAAAACAATTTTATCAATATCTTCCATTTAATACCTCCCAAATAATATTTTAATTAATAACATATTTATATAATAAATTTTGTAAAAAAGATTGTTTAAAGTTTATATTATCATAATAATCTTAATATTTTTCAATATATATCATTTAATCAAAAATAGTCAACTGTTACCTAAAAAAATAACTTAACACTTTAACTACAATTAATCAAACAATTCTTAACAAAATTAATTATCAATTTGTTTCTCTTAAAATATATTATATCTCTTTACCATATTCAAACATATAATCCTCTTCAATAAAATTTATTTCTGCCCAAAAACTATATCTAACAACTCCTTTTAATATGAACTTATTCATAACTTTAATGATTTATTTAATATCACAACATAAAATATACTACTAAAAATTATTATATCACTACCCATTATCAACTAATCATCAGCCATATAAAACTTAACAATAAAATCTAATCAAAATATTTCACTAATTCTCTACCATTTCCATAAAAGATTATAATTTTCACGCTAAAAAAACTTTGAATTTTATCATCAAAGTTTTTTTAGTAATTTATTCTTTGTAAGTTTTTTTACTTATAAATATTAAAGCCATTAAACTTATCATCATTAACCCAAAAGTTATCCCAATTATACTATCATCACCCGTCTTAATTGCAATTGTATCTCCTGATTTTACTTCAGATACATTAGTATCTACTGGCTTAGCTATTAATCCTGCGATTGCTTTTGTTAGAGCTGACACTGCAGCTTCTACTTCTTCTTTTGTTGCTTCTGGATTATTTAATACTACATTTGCCTTCTCTACTTCAACATCTACCACCTTTAATGATGCTTCAGAATAGTTTGCTCTGTTTAGTCCATTTGCCTTGTTGATTAAACCACTTAATAAATCTTTATTTGGTTTTAATCTTAAGTTTACAAATGCTTTTACTAATTCACTATATACTTCATCTACTTCTTCCTGCATTGCATTTTCGTTACTTAATACACCTTCTGCTTTTTCTAATACTGGTGTCATTGCATTCCATGTAGATTCTATATATTCACTTACTGTTAAGTTTGCTATTTGATCTACCATCTTTTGTAATGCTGTTTTATCCCCCTTGAAGAATTCCAACATATGCATTACATTTGCTAATCTAGTAAATGCATTATCTACTTCAGCTTGTGTTGCATTAGCGTTTTCATATACTTCTTTTGCATTAGTTAGAGCCACATTAAATTCTTCTACTACTACTGGTACTACATTTTCTAAACTTGCACTTTCCGCCATATCAATAGCAATCTTTAATCCCGCTTTGTTTACATTTTCTTTTACAACAAGATTATTAATGGCATTTTGAAGATTAGTAACTGCAGTATCAATTTCATCTTGAGTTACTGCTTCACTTAATAATTTGCAGGCTTTTGTATATGCTTCAACAAATGTATCTTTTGTTTGTCCATCTTGATATTCTTCTAGATTTATATCTTTAGCTATATTAATTAAATGTTGTAGCTTTTCTATATCTAATGGTTCTTTTACTTGACCCATAACAATTAATTCATTAACTTTTACTGGAGTTCTTTTTCCTGAACTTTCTAATTGAACATTAGTAATTTCTAATTTAATATAATGAGCAAAAATATTTTCTAATTCATAAATATCTTCACCATCATTTGGTAAATTATTGGTAGCTTTAGCTCCTATTTCAAACCATTCTTTACCATCAATACTTCCATAAACTGTATAATGATGCCAAACATTGCTACCAAAACTAATTTCTATTTTATCAATTTGATACTCTTGACCTAAATCAACAATAGCCCAGGCTGGAGTAATTTTATCTTCATATGGCGCACCTGTTAAACTTAAACGACCTGCATCCCATGAACTTGATAAGTTATTATCAACTAAACGTTTAGAATTTCCACTTGGATCGTTATGTGCTGTTACCGTTTTATTTACTGCTAAATTAAATACCCCACTTAAATTTAAATCAATTATTGCATCATATAAATTCCAATATACAGTATTAATTTCATCGGGAGCAGCCACATTATTTATCGCTTCTACAGCTACTTTTAATGCATTTTCAAAATATGTAATTTTACTTTGTTCATTACCACTTGTATTTATATCATTTCCAAATTCTACAAGACCTTCTAATTGATCCAATGTTGGTAAAACTCTCTCTCCATAGGCACGAATTTCATTAATACTTAATGCCATTTCATTATTTATACCAACAACCTTAATATAACGGATACTACCTTGAACATCAAACTTTGTTTCTTTATCTAAGCCTTGACCTGCTTTATCCCAATTAGTTCCATCTTCACTAACCCATACATCATATGTATTACTGTCACTCATAACAACATCAATTTCACTTAACTGGAATATTCCAATTAAATCTAAAATAATTTCTGGAGCTTTTTCACCTTTAGCTTTGGCAATATACACTGTAGATACATCACCATCATTAATAGCACCAGCTTTAGCTTTAATAACATTGCTATCTTTTACAATTCCTTCAATTGCAACATTTCCAATATTAGCATCAATGTCACCACTAATTGTACAATTTTCTAATACTTTATTTAATACTTTATAAACTTCTTCTGGAGAATCTTTAGCATCTCTTGTATATTCTTGATTTGCCATATTCCATTTCCAATATAAATCAAAATAACCATTTTTATCTATATTATTCAATGGTGTTCCTTTTTCCATATTATCTTCTACACGATTTAAATAATCTTGCCAAATATTAGTATAAAGATCTTTAAAAATACCTTCATAATTACGCCATCCATAATCTTTTAAACTACGATGCCCTGATCTTGAACCCCAAGAAGTAATTAAAGCTTTAGCATTCATTGTAAATGAATCCATTGCAAAATCATCATAATTTGAAGCAATATCTTGGGCTTTGCCAATCCATTCACCACCTAATTGTTCTTTTTGGGTTGATTCTACTTCATTTAAAATTTCAAACGCTTTTAAAAATTCCTCTTTATATTTTTTAAACGCTTCTAAATCACCAGAATTTTTAGATGATAAAACATCATTATATTTTAATACTGCATAATTACTTACTTGTTGGCGCATGATTTCACTCAAGTCATATAAATAACATTCACTATCTTTAAACTTATCAAAATCTCTAATAAGCAATCTTAATGCGCTTTCTAATTTATCTCCACCATAAGGGATATTTTGTACCTTATAATCTTGTGGTGCTTTAGACTTCATTCCAAACAATTCATTTGTATATCGTACACCATGATCATAATTTGCCTCTTTCATAATTTGCCAAGCCATTTTAGCATTTTGAGAAGTACCACCATATCTTCTTTCAATATAACTATTAAGCCAAGTATTTAAATCAAAATCATCACTCGCCCATGCTAAATCAAAAATTAAATCATACATCACTGGATTATCATATTGAGCTTCAGATATGATACCTAAACCAACCATATGTGAAGAATTTTTTCTAGCTTCCATAATATCATTTACCATGACTTCCATTTGTCCATGCATTGAAGGATTACCACCAAAATTTGCAAGCAATCCCCATGCCCAGCTAGTACCATTAAATTCTTTGGCATCTAATTTTGTACTACCATAACTTGTACGATCATATTTAGTCCAATCTGAAATAGGATATTTGATCAAATCAACAATTAATACATGATCTTCTCGATTATCTTTCATTCCTTTTAATAATTCATTAGTTGGATTACTCTGCCATCCCTGTACTACCCAAATAGCATCTTGATCATAATCAAGCATTGATTCAAGTACCTCAGTTGCAATAGTAGCATCTCCTAAACCACTTGGACGAATCCCCCCTTCATGGAATGGATCTACAGCATAATAATCACTAGTCGCACCATAAACAAACTCTTGTGCTTCATAAAATAATTTTGCATATTCATCATATTCTTTAGAATCTGTTGCAATCATATCTGGTCTACTAAAACCATTCCAATTTCCTTGTTTAATAATCTTTACATCTGGCTGATATTCACTGAAGTTAGTTGGTACCATTCCTGCATACCCTTGTAAAATTGTCTGCATCCCTAATGAATTCTTCCATCTTTGTGTCGATCTAGCTAACTCTAAACGATCTTTTACATATCCATCAGGAACAGGTCCTCCAAACGATTCCATATTATCCATAAACTGCCACGCATAATAAGCAGGTCCACTTAACCAGTCTTTTGCATCATCAAAAGAATATCCAAAATTCATTAAAAATTTAATCCATGTTGCTTCCTGACCTGCAAGATCAAGAACTACATTTACTCCATTTAGTGCTAACCAGTCATTTTCTCTTTGCCATTGTTCTTCACCAAAGAAAGCAAAAGTATAACTTAATGTACAATAATTATAAGCATAACGAACTTGATAAGGTGTATTGTTTTTTACTGTTTTATTTACCTTAACTAATTCATTTGGCATTTTTACTTGCATTGTCTGTTCTGAAATATGCACATTTAAATAATTTTTATAATAATAATTCAATCCTGTTGTAAGTGACAATCCTTCATTTCCTCTGATATGAATCTTACCTTCTTTATCACTAATTTCATACCAGTCATTTATACTATCATCATCTACAAGTTCAAAACTAAACCAGTCACGATATTCACTACCAATAGTACGATCAATGATTCCATAAACATTTTCAATCGTTTCTTCTTTAGTAATTACAGCTGCATATTTACTTTGAGCATAAGATGTTACATCAAGAATCTCTTCTAATGTTCCTGTTTTTAAAGAATCTGTATTTGATTTTATTACAGTTCCATAAGCCTTAACTTCAGCTAAATACGCTTTATCATCTCCTTGATTATATTCTATGTACACTCGAACAATACGATAAGATTGTGGTGTATCAAAAATAATTTCATCTCCATCAGTTGTAGCTAAACTATCATTGTGTTTTTGATATAAACGATTAAATGTTGAACCATCATTACTTCCATAAATTGTATACCAGCAATTCTTTCCTTCAGGAACATATATTTTTAATTTTGTTAAAGCATAAGTATCCATTAAATCAATGTCTACATATGATGGATAAAATAAACCTGACCAATATGTAGAAGTATCTCCATCAGTTACCTGATCACTTAAAGTCTTTGATAAATTACTTCTAGTTGGTTTTTGAAATGCAATATTACCAACATCTTCAGGGTCTTGCATTAATACTAAAGCCTCTTTTGCTTTTAATAATTGATCATAAGCCACATGAGTCTGTAATGCAGTTCCACTAATGCATATTTCCTCTACTTCATTCAACACTTCATTTAAATGAGCTAGACTTTCTTCTGTATAATTGCTTATATCAAGTTCTTTACATTGTGTTATTAATTTTTTTAATTGTTCACGATAATTTTTATATGATGCATTAATCTTAGCTTTAAGCGTACCATCTCCACTTTCTTTGCTATGAAACATGATTGATGTATCTAACTTATTTTCTGCACAAACAAATACTGTAATTTCCTTAGTCCCTGCTTCAATTAGCTTAATTATTTTTTCACTTATATCAATGCTAACAGCTTTTTGAAAATCGTTTTTTATTTCATATTCTTCTCCTTGATTAATTACAAAATCACCAAGAAGATTACTGCTATCATGTTTAATTGATTCTGGACGATTATTCCATGTAAGTGATGTTTCACTCCAATTAACTTCATCAGTATAATAGAAATAATATGTTTGATTTCCTTTTTCAAAACCAGGATTTTTAAACATATTAAAGTTTAATTTAATTGTATCAAAATTACTATTAGTAACTTCATCTAACGATGGTAAAGCAAATTTCATTACTCCAATAATTTCATTTCCATTAGGATAATATTTAGAATTAATAACTTTATAATCTTTTCCTACATACTGCGATCCATGAGCCTGTGTAATATTTTCATAATTATATACAGTTGTTTTTTTATCACTTCTAATAAAACCATCTTCCAGTACTGGATATTCAGCAATTAAACTGTCCCTTGCTAAAAGCAATGAAGCATAAGCATTTTTTATTTCATCTATTGTATCATTTGCCAATATATCCTTAGCATAACCTAAACTATCTTTTAATGAATCATAACTTGCTTGATTATAATTTCCTTTTTCAATTGCATTACATTCTTCAATTAACTGTTCTAACTTATTTCTATCATAATTACTATTAGATGCAATTAATTTAGCACCACGTGTACCATCTCCACTTTCTTTACTATGTATCATTAATGAAGTGTCAGCTTTTAACATTCCATCAGTATAAACAGTAATTGTTGATATTCCTTGTTGTATTAATGAATTTATTTTTTCTGTCACATCAATACAAATTCGTTTTTCATCATCATTTTTACTTTCATATTCCATACCTTGAGGAATTGTAAAGTCAAACAAAATATCACCAGTTCCAATTGATGATGGTTTGTTATTCCATGTAAGTGATGTTTCACTCCAATTAACCTCATCAGTATAATAAAAATGATATGTTTGTTCAGATTTATTGTAATCTGGATTTTTAAAAATGTTAAATTCAAATTCATATGTATCTAACTCATTTTGTGTAACTTCTTCAAGAGATGGTAATCTTAATTTCATTACACTCATAATCTTAGAACCATCAGGATAATATTTTGTGTTTATTACCTTATAGTTCTTACCAGTATACTGATCACCATGAGCTTGGGTAATATTTTCATAATTATAGTTTTTATTTGCATTATTACCACTTCTGATATAAGCATCCTCGCTAACCAGATATACTAATTCATCATCTGTTACAGCTTTTGCATAATTAATACCACTAGCAAAAGTTGATAAGATGATTGCTAAAACAAGAATCCCTTTTAATAATTTTTTCATACTTTTCCTCCTTTATTATTCAATGTAAATTAAAAATTTTATTTATAAATATATTATAATATATTTATTATAGTAAAATCATACAATCAATAGTAAAAATATACAATTTATATCGAAAAACACATACTACCTAAGTTAATTAATTATATTTAATGTTATTATTTCTATAATTGTTAATCAAACCTTAGTACTCACTGCCTAATTTCCTTAGATAAACCTTAACTAAGTACTATATTAAACCTAGTAGTCAAATAAAAAATCATTTGATAAAATTAGTATTTGCTTAATAATGGTTTAGCATACTTTATGACAGATAACATTAGCTTATTAAATTTAGTAAATAATATGATCAAAGAAATGACAAATATTAGCAATAGTATGTACATTTCTCTTTTTTTACCTAATATGTTACATATTTAATACTAAGAAAAATTTTATTTTTCATGTACTTCTTTCCATTTTGATATTTAGAAAATATAAAAAAACTCAAATCCAATAAAAGCCTATAAATAAAGACTTTTGCTGATTTGAGTTTCTTTGAATTTTTCTTAATAAACGTATAAATTAACATTTAGAGAATTTCAATATTCGATAAAATCAATGTTTTTTATTAGTTTTGCTGCTTACCTGCTGCATTACCAAAACAACTTAAATCCTCATTGGTCCTATGTCAAGAATGAAATCTCATTAAAACTATTAAATGAAAATACTATTCTCATTAAAGATAAAAATAATAAAACTGCTAAAGTTACGTACATTTATCCCAAAATTATACTAGAATATGAAAATCATATCCAACAAACATTTCATTATAAAAACATGAGTTCCTATCACCAAAGATAGGAACTTTATTTTATAGACAAAATTATATTTTCTTTTGCAAAAACTTGTATAAATATACAAGTGCTTATGATATAATCTCGTTGAACTACTTATAACGGTAGGCGGTTGATCCATTTCATAGTCTTTCGTAGAAATGGCAGCGTCTTCGAACAGTAATCTCTTATGAGAAATACAAGCTGCCAATTGCATTAATCTCGTCACAGAAAACCATATATAGTTCGTGTTACCACTGGTTATACCTTAAATGAAGAAAATGGTAAATCCACTCAAAAATATGCCATCCTCGGTTATGCTAAAACCAGACAGGAAGGGATGCAAATGTTAGCAAAATATCATGAACAACCATTTGATTTAGAAAATGGCAATATGACTTTTCGTGAAGTTTATGAAAATTGGTCAGAAGATAAATATAATAATGCTTCACAATCTACCATTAATGGAGATAGAGCTGCTTATAATTCCTGTACATATTTATTTGAAATGAAATTTAGAGATTTAAAAACGAAAGATTTACAAGATGTCATTGATAATTGTGGTAAAAATTATCCTACACTTAGAAAAATAAAAATACTGTTTAATCAGTTATTTGCTTATGCCATGAAATTAGATTTATGTGGAAAAGATTACTCAAAATATGTTGATATTGCTAAATATAGTGATAAAAATCCTGATAAGTATGATAGAAAACCATTTACTAAAGAACAAATTGATACTCTTTGGTCTTTGCAAGAAGATAAATATTATCAAATCATTCTTATCTATACTGGTCTTAGAATTGGGGAATTACTCTTGTTAAAAAAGAAAAACGTCAATTTAAATGAACATTATTTGAATATAGTAAAATCCAAAACAGAAAGTGGTATTAGAAAAGTACCAATAAGTGATTATATCTATCCATTTATTAAAAATTGGTATGAATCGTCTAATTATGATCGTCTGTTGCACACCGAAGAACAAAAACCATTCAAATACAGAAATTACTATGATAGTTACTTCTTACCTTTAATGGAACAACTTGGTTTTGACCAAACTCCACATTGTTGTCGACACACTTGTATTTCATTACTTGCTGAAGCAGGTGTATCACCTACTTATTCAAAGATGATTGTAGGGCATAAAGGTGCAATGACAATGACTGAGAAAGTCTATACACACATTGATATGAAAATATTAATTGATGCAGTTAATCAAATGTATTATCCTAAATATATTAAATCTTCTATTCAATAATAATAAAAACTCGCATAAATTGATATAAAATGAATAAACTATTTGTGATGGATATGTATTGACTTTTTCTACTAACATGTTATTATATGTATGAAGATAAAGGTCGGTATGGAGACCTCAAAAACCCATGTCCATTGGTCGGAGCAGAGACCTAAAACCTGCTCCAATTGCAGAGATAACTGCTAAAAATCAAAGGGCGAGCAATCGCCCTTTATTATTTCAAAGAAACGGAGTGAAAATATGGCTGAACAAACTTCTTTTAAAACAAGAGTAAAAGAAATTGCAATAACTGAATCAAAGAATTATAAAGATGTTTTTGTTGACCATCAATATCTCATCTGTTCTAAAGGTTTTAAAAAAAGAGATTATTATATTCTATCTGCTGAAAAAGATAATTTTCTTCATCTCGTTGGAATTAATACTGATTTATCTGCCACTTCCTTTTTTGATAAATGTTATGATGGAACTTTGATTGAAGATGACTTTGATTTTAATAAAAACGGAAAAGACGAAAATAGTATTAAAGGTTCAGTCAGAAGAAAAATTAAATCTCTAGAAAAAATAAGCACTTTATTTCAAGATAATATTTTGATTGAAGAAGATTTTAGAAGAAATAAAATCGTATGTGCTATAGCCACTACTGATACACAAATAACACTTGGTTTCTCTGATGGAACTGTATCAAGACCTAAAACATTATTAAAGGGTAATGAATTAAAAACAAATCCATTAACAGTTGATTTAGTCTTATCAAAGAAAAGAAATGAGAAGAAATTTAATAAAATAGTCATTGGCGATACTGAACTTGTAAAGGAGTTTAGCAATAAAATCTCTAATTTAATCACTGAAGAAATAAATAAAAAATAATCATAGGAACTTCTAAATTGGAGTTCCTTTTTATAGTGTTGCATATTTGAGAATATGTGGTGAGAACTTTGTTGCATACCGTTTTTAATTTATAAAAACAGAAAAAAACTCAAATCGAGTTTTAGCCGATAAATAAAGGCTTTTGACGATTTGAGTTTCTTTGAATTTCTCTGAATAAACGTATAAATTAACGTTTTGTTAGTTAGAAAATGCCCAAAATTCTTTATTTATAAGGGTTTTAGGAATTACATTGTCCAACAGTTGTCCATCCCAGTGCAATTTTCACGTAATGCACGCTCACACAGACTCAAGCATTATTTTTTTGATATGCTAAGGTACCATGACAATCTAGCTTTTACTGCTAAAACATCAGGAATCCACATAATCTATAGAAATATCAATCTTATATTTATATTAATATACCATTTTGTCTTTATCCTATTCATTATCGAGTTCTTTTTCTAATAATAAAACTAAGTTCTCATCTTCATCTGGATCTATAGCATAAATATACTTTTTCTTAATGCCAATGCTAGGCGTTCCATAAAACCTATAGTCTTCATCCTCAAATGATATTAAAACTTCAAATAGAATGGCTTGATTTTTTACTCTTAATTTTTCCAGCAAACAATGCTTTTTTATACTTACCATATTTCCATAAGTACTATGCTTTTCATACCCACTTTCGTCTTCAGGTTCGCTCCAATGATACGTCTGAACAGGAATGGTCTGATCGTTACACACTCTTGTATGTAAAATTTGTTCACTTCTTGATAAGTTAAAACTTTCTTGAAAAGTCTGAGATAATCCCATGAGATAATTAGATACAGTAAGATAATCTTTTAATAATAAGTCCTTTTTATCAAGTGCATACTCTGGGAAAGAGGTAATATCACTACATGTTGGGTATAGATAACATTCAGATTGTATACTATCACTCTCACTATCATAATAAAAATCAAAAAATTCTGTGCGTGGCTTGTTAAACTCATTGACAATCTTATGAATATTTTCTTTATCCACAAAAGCGCTTTTTATTCGAATATACCGATTGCTTTGCTGAAAATGGGCTGAATATCTCATATCCAATGAAATTCCTAATGGATGTTCAATCATTTCTTTTGGTAAATTATTTAGAATTTCATAATGTAGACTTGGCTCGTTCTCAACTGTTTTTGTAAAATCCCAAAGGAATGTAAGTAGTGGAACATGATTGCGAAATTCAAAACACCATAATCCATCTATACCTGGCAAATATCCTTTTAACCACCAATCATATGTTTTATAATCATTTGCTACTGCATTTCTAGTCTGACGGTATCTATCAGCTACATAAAACATTGCATGCCATTCTGCATATTTGTCAAGAGTTTCAACTGTAGGAATGGCACCATGACCATTATACGACTTACTATAATCCTGCTGATTTAAAAATGTTTCATTCCATTTTCTACATCGCTCATTTGTAATCTCAAATTGTGCAATAAAATAATCACAATCATTGGCCACATCATTTTCCGAACATCCAAATATTTCAGCTACATCATCATACCAATATCGCAACGTGTCCATAGTATCAAATTCGAATATCCATTTTTTACTGTCTTCGGCATCTTCTCGTTGATATTTTCTTGTATTTTTTTTATTTTTACTGACCATACATTTATCACATGCATCGAGTTGAGTTTTTCCTTCAATATCGTAGTGTGGTGAAAGTAATAGACAAATATCCCTTGCAAGCCTTCTTTGCAAAGCATGCACTACATGTTCACTACATGCTATAGATTTGAAAAATGAATACATAGAAAGTAATGATTTGGATTTATCTTTTGCAATACGCAAGCAAGTTGACAAATACCAAACTCGTGCCGATTCTAAGAAAAAATAGTTTTCTTCGTCCATATAGGATTTCGGTATTTGTACATGATAAAATTGTGAAATGCTTGTTATCAATTCTAAATTTTCAAGCTTGCTGGCACGCAATAAGACATGTGCTGCTTTACAACGTATTCCTTTATCCTTGTGACCTAATAGTCTCCAAATAAAGCATTCAACTGAATAACGATTATTTTCTTTTTTTGTTATCTCTCTACCATACTCTATTCTGTCTCCAGACGCAGGATGAAGATGTATCATTTCATTGTCTGTTGACCAATTCAATAGTTCTGTTGCCTCATTCAAAGAAAGAGAATCAGACATTCGGCAAATAACTTTCACTAGTTGTTCATCATTCAATTCAGTATGATTAATCACATAGTTCAAAAAAACCTCATACTGTACTTGAGTACTTGCTGGGAAAATTGTAATTAATAATTCAAAAATGCTCTCATCTTCACCATATAAGCGAAGTAAATTTTTTCCAAATAATTCTATATAGTATTTTTGTATCGATACGTCGTTACGCCATTTTTCTATTGAGGGCCACTCTTTTATACTATCTATAAAAGACGCAATATTTATTAACATTTTATTACATTCATATATATAAAAGTCATTTGCTATAATTTCCAATAACCATGTTAGTGAAACTACATATTGATCAGGCAAGATATTTTCCAACCACTCTGTTACAAATAATCCCTTATCTAATTTTGAAAGTAGATGGAGTCTATCTCGAAGTATTTCCTTAGATGAAATATCAATTTCAGATAAAAATTGCTTTATATCAACACGATTTTCATTATTATTTGAAGTGAATTTACTATGATTTTTATCTTGTATTTGTTGCAAAAAACTTTGCATAGCTTTGATTTTATCTATACCTAAATCAGGAGATAAAGGATTTGACTCCAAATAATCAACTATTCTCTTACTTCTATATTTTTTTTCATCCATAGGAATATTATATAAAACATCATTTATCAAAATTTCAAGTATTGGTTTTTGTCGAGAAGGTTTTTCTTTAGATATTTTCTCTAAGAGAATATCCACTAAACAGTTATATTCAGATGATGAATCTGGTAGTAATATACTAATTAGAGATGCAAACTCTTCAACGGAAATTTTATTTGTGTTTAGTAAAATAGGTAGCACAATAGAAGTTGTCTCTTGCAACGAAAAACCATTATACTTATCTCTATCATCTAAACGACAAAGCGATCCCCAAATACTTTTAGGAGAAAGTATTGTTGCTGTTTCTATAGACTCCTCATATGGAAAATTCTTTTCATCCCCCATTACGCGGCAGAAATCTTCACACAATCTTATGATTTTAAATGCGAGTTCAGTGTTATCTATATCTGTCATTACAAACTTATCTGCCAAGGTTCTATAAAGGTACAGCTTCCTATAGGCTTCATAGTCCAAGCCTTTTGTGGTTTCAATTGCCTTTGTGAAATACTTTAATCCAAATTCAGGTTGAATACTTCGACATATTTGAGCACATCTTAAGTAAACCTCAGACATTTCTCTTGCTGAAGCTGGTTCTTTTTCATAGTTATAGTCAATTTCTTTCAAAATTACTAATGCTGCCGCATATGCATTTCTATTGCATACAAGTTTCTCTAATAACTTTGTTTTATATTGTGGTGAAGTATTTAATATATTTAATGCCTTTCTTACTAATCCTTCGAATTCTTTTTGAGAAAAATTAGCATACAAAATTGCCTCAACAAATATAAGCAATCCTACTTCTAATAATTGCCGCTTCTCATATGTATGAAAACTCCAAGATGATTGTTCCAATTCAGATAGCATTTTATTGCTTAGACTTAATAAATCATTACCATTTTGAATACATTTTAACCGTAACAAATATAGTGAATATAGGAAATCGACCATTCGCTCAAATGATTTTCTATTTTCTGTATTCTGTTTTGATGCTACTTGTTCTTTATTCTCCCATAGATCACTTGATTTTATCTGTTCTTCATTGCATATATGCTTTAGTGCTTGGTAACGAAGCGAATATAATAACTCTTGCTTTTCTTCTTCTATAGTTAATGATGGAACCATAGAAAACTTAGTGTTTAAAGAAAATTTATCTAACAATTTTCTTGCTGAGGCTACACTATCAATACGTAAAATATATTCTGTAAATAAAATTAGCTGTTCATAGTTAAAATGGACATCTGAGATATTATCAATTTTACTAAATTGTTTTAAAAGTTCTTCCACAAGTGTTATTGGTGGTTCTGTCCCTAATGAGATATAAGCACACACAATTGCCAGTTTATTAGGATTTGACCATTTATGTATGAGTAATGAATGACATAGATCGAAGTTTTCATATTTTAAAAGCTTAAGAAAAATTCTATAGACATGTTTTGTAATAACCTTTTTTGGCTTCCAACAGCAGAGCCAATTTACAGCTTCTTCTGTTTCATCTAATCTCAACATTGCTTCTGCTATCTCAACAATGTTAACTGTTGTTGGTCGTGAGTGGTGTTTTCGCTCACTTTCATCTTTATTAAAATAAATATTTACATTTGCCAAATAGCTGTTTATATATTGACGAGCATCTGAATGGTAGAATGGTAAATACGAAAACACAAGTGCAGATCTCGCTAAGTTATCGAAATCATGTGCCTCTGTATGAAAAACATTATAAACAGATATTTCATCGCAGTACAAAACCGACTCATTTGGTGCATTCCTTAAAAATTCATTGAGTGCATCTTCTTTTGCATTATAATCAATCAGTCGATAAACCAATTTACATGCTAACAATTGATTTGGAGAAGATTTCATTTCCGATCTCTTTAGAGCAAATTGTATGCGATATTTCATTATTTGATTTAGTTGCACCACACCAATGTTAGTATCACTGATTTTATCATCTAAGGCAATTTGAATCAATCGCTCAAAATTGTTTGCCTTATCAATGAAAATATGTGCATATCTGGCACAGTACGAACTGGTAGTTCTATTATCATACATATAGTTTGCAATTTTTTGAATTGCCATTATGTTGTCATTATGATAAGTTCTTAAGTATGTTTCAAAATCTTCATCTTTTAGTAAGATATTTGTATTATTCAGATAAAAACCTTGATGACATTCCACACTAATACTAAGGATCGTATCTTGACTTAAGGAAAACAACTCACAAAATGTAACAATTGGTATGGGTCTCGGCAGATTAATTAATGCCGTAAATAGTACATCTACATCTATCATATTCTCATATTGTTCTTTGACTGCACTAACAAATCCTTTGAATAATGATTCCATCGTTTTCCCATCTGGTTTTATCTGAAATAGAATATCAGTTAACGATGAAGCTTCTGACAATAAGTATGATTGCATACGAGGATTTCCATCTGTAAGCAAATGAATTTCTTCACATTCTAAATCGTTTGAATTATTAAACTTGCCACGAATATGTCGTGAACTCTCCATAAGATTAAATGCTGGTAAATCTATAGTAATCGGATTGTCATTAAAAGGAATCAAATAAGCTCTTTCCGTTCTTGTAGTAATAATCAAGAATACCCCTTCAGGGAGAATCTCTCGTAATAGTCCTTTTAAAAAACATTCTTCATTAAATAAATCTGAAGCAATCATAGCATTATCAGCTGCATCAATAATAATAGCTACTATAGCATCAGGATTTTGTTGTCTTGCATAAAATAAAGCAGATTCTAACCGTTGTTTTAACTGTCTCCAATATTCATAAGCATGCGTTGGCTTACCAATAAACCACTCTGTTCCGCATTCCACTGCCAAGCTATTGCATATTTGTGTTATGGCTACTTCTATTAAATGTCTGCGTTCACTCTCTTGTAAAAATGCGCCACCACCATAACAATCATATAAAATTGAAATAGAATTATTAGGCAACAGTTCCTTGATATGACTTACAAATGTTGTTTTTCCAATACCTGCAGTTGCTTGAATGCATATAATGTTTTTTTTGCAATCTTGAACACAATCATCAATCGTATTCTTTAAATCACGTTTGATATATTCATTTCTTAAATCTTCTATTTTTGATGGAGCAGGAAATAGCTCATCGCTGCTCGCATCTAGTGCAGCTAATATATAGTCTCTATCCATAGGAAATCCGAGCGAACTTTCAGGCATCATCATTTCTCTAATGTGGTTAATCAAAGAAACATATTTGCTACGTAAATTACCTGTACTCCATTTGCCTAACTGCTGAATTATTTCAGCTCTATGAATGCTCCGAATGTTAATTCCACAATCATCAAAATTTAAAACTAGTAAAAACTTAATGAACTGAGTCGAAGTGAGCCTAGAAGTTTTATACAATTTTTCGATATCAATTTTGCATTCATCCGATACTACTTTCAACAAATCTCCTGTCCGTTTATATTTATATTCCTTAATAAGGTTTTTACACTCACTGATATGCTCTTGAAAGTCTTTATGCAATTTTCTGTTACTAACCAATTTCAATATTAATTTCTCTGAAACATCTCCAAACTTAGTGTTAAATCCACTATAAGTGTCAGCCAAACGATAAATAATAGAATTATCCTTTGTTTGGCTTGTCTTTGTACACAAACCAGATGCTGTCCACGGTTTATCCGATTGGTAAGCACTATACTTTAATTGTGAGAAAATAACATTTTTAGATTGCTCAAAATTTATTCCACCATAATACTCCGCTAAGTCGATAGAATATAGTTTTTGTTCATCCTCAATTTCTATTGAATCAACCCAGGTAGGACCTTCAACTGAAATTGCTGTTAATTTACTATTAGGTTTTAATATCTCTAATAATTTCTTACCTGCCCAAATCAGATGAAAATCATCGCCAGCATTGGAAGCTACTGCACCAGCATTATTCTGTTTCTTCACCTTATACACCACCTTCTTTTTTTGAGCACTTGCTTGTCTACTCATACAATCATGTGAACACTAATCATAATTTAGTCTAATACTCAATAAGACTTTTATATTTTCCAGCAAATAAAAAACATCATTCTCATTTGGGTTATCTATTAGTATTCCATCTGTAAAAAACATTCAAGATTTCGTTTTTTTTGTAAATCATTATTTTCTAGCTCATCATTTCTTAAAAACACACAATCAATATTTCTCGATTATATCTTTGATTAACATGTCAACCATGGTACATGGAATCATCTTAGAAGGAAGTACTAAACCATTTTCAGCACATTGTCTTCTTTTTTGCTGTGCAATCTTTATAGCATTTTCTTCATCGCCAAATTCACATAATTTCTTATATAAATCTTTTTCCGCTTTGTCATATTTTTGACCAGTTCTTCTTTCATACTCAATTGCAAATCTATTACAATAGCTAACGGAATCTTGAATATTAGGCATGCTACCAAAATAAGCATACAACCAGATTTCAAGACACGGATTTGACCAGCCAGTATGAACTCCACTTTGTTCAGCATTCTTTATAATACCATCAAAATCTTTCACCTGATCCCGATCAAAAACAATCCAAGGTTCACTGTATTGAGGATATAAAGATGCTCCCTCTTTACATGTTTTCACTAAATCGACTGTCCTTGATTTTGTAACTTTTATTACAATTTTCCCTTTTAATACTTCTGGTATGGAATCTCTTAACCCCTCTAAATAATTTTTTTCTGTCTGATCAGTATCAGTTACGATATAATAATATCCCAATTCAGGAACTCTTCTTTTTCTAGATTGTTCTCTAGATTTTCTCTTACCTCGTCTATCTTCCCTTCCCATAAACTAATCATCCTCCATCACCATCATTGACTTCAATTCTGGTATTGCCCCATACTTACCTAAAAGATAATTTTTTTCATAATTCTCATCTTTTCTTATTTTTTGACCATCTTCATCTACAAAATCAGCTAATGAGTATAATGATGAAATACCATTATTATCTTTTTCTGTAAACCAAACTTCATCTCTTCTTAATAAATTATTTGATAATGTCCATGAATCATGAGTGGTAAAAATAATTTGAGCATGATTTTTATTAATAGTTGGATCAAGAAAATTGATTAAAAAGTTTCTCACAAGTAATGGATGAAGTCTGGAATTTAATTCATCCACAAATAAAACACCACCTGTTTCCATGACTTCCTGTAAAGAAGGATATAAAGCAAACATTTTTAGTGTTCCTGCTGATTCCTCCTGCAAAGGTAAAGTAACAGTTTCATCAGAATTAATTAATCTGTGTACTGTATTGATTTTCAAATGTTCATTATCGTCATCATCATCTTTTAACTTTTCTACCTTAAAGTCAATAATAGAATCATCAAAAGAAGAAAAGTAATCTACAACTTTTTTTCTAACATTCTCATTATCTGAAAAACCTTCTGGTGTATATCTGGAAAGGAATAGGTTTTCAAACGGATCACCAAAATCAGCCATTTCATGTTTTAAAAACCAGTCACGAATATACTTAAGTTTTTCAACTTTTAATTTTGCACCTAAAGATACGATAAGAGTTTCATTCTGCAGTGAAGTCTTAATGTTGTCATGAGTTTTCTTAGGCAAACCACTTAAATCTAATTCATCGCTTTCTCTATTTCTATAAAACAATGGTTTAAATTTTCCTCTTGCACTTTTCGCACAAACATTAAGCCATTCTTCACAAACGCCTTTACTATCCACACTAAATCCATAATTATACTGTCTACACTTATCATTTTCATCACCTATAAAATAAACTTCAAACGTTGATGGTGCATCTTTGCTCGTAGTGTCAAATAAAAATGGTGTTGGCTGCATAAATTCACTTTTATTCTTTTTTTCATCAGCATCGCCACCGAATGCAAAAGAGCGCATAACATAATAAACCATATAGGAAAAAGCTTGCTGTATATTAGATTTTCCACTTGCATTAGCTCCAAATATTGCAGCAACTGGAAGTATCTTCTCGTTTCCTAATTCTATTACTCTATCATTAAACTCACTTATCTTAGTTGCAGATAAGTCTAGTGTAGCATCATCTCTAAATGATTTGAAATTTTTAAAATTAAATTGGATCAACATTATAATCGCCTCCTATTTATATTATATGCCAATTATTAAAATAATCAACATTTAAACGAGATATTTTCTCAATTTAATGTTGATTTATTGTAATGATGATATATTTTTCTTTTTAGTCACAATTTGACAACATATAGAAAGACACAACTAATAAACAATATTAAACTAGTTTTCTATCAAAACAGTATGTATTTAATGCTATGTTTTATGCCAAAATCCTACATTAAAAATTGGTTTTCCTATATTGATCACGCCTCTGATTATGTAGGCATAGAAAATAAATGATTTTTATTTTTTTATATTTCCAAACTTTACTACTCACCTTCTAGTTTTGACTTTTCAATATATTTTAAGTTTCCTCATTTGTTTTTTTATTATTCTACAAGGGTTACCTACTGCGATTGCATTAGCAGGCACATCTTTTGTAACTACACTTCCTGCACCAATAACAGCATTATCACCAATAGTAACTCCTGGTAAAATTACCACGCTTCCACCAATCCAAACATTTTTTCCCAATACTAACCGGCTTTCCAAACTCAATGTTTTCTCGACGTTCTTTATAATCTAATGAATGGCATGCTGTATATATTTGCGTATTAGGTCCTATAAGTGTATAATCGCCAATTATAATTGGACATACATCTAGGAAAATACAATTAAAATTTATCATGACATCTTTCCCAATTTGAATATTATATCCATAATCACAGAAGAATGGCGGCTTAATCCAAAAGTTACCTGAAGTATTTATTAGCTTTTTCATCAATCTATTACGCAAATTTACCTCATGAAATGTTTTGTAATTATACTTTGTAAGAATTCTACTCGCTCTATCTCTATCTAATATCAATTGGGGAGATACAGGATTATAAACAAGCCCTTTTATCATCTTTTCCTTTTCTGTCATTTCACGATCCTCATTTCTTTGATATTTGAAAACCTATAAACATACCAATGAAAATCAACACTCCATAAATCAAGGCATAAACCATAGCACTACTATTATAAATCAGGAATACGGAAGGTATATATAAAACCACTAGCAATATAGAAAATAATGGTTGAAATCCGTTTTTAAGCCCATAAATTAATGAGCATATTAAAGAGATAACTGGTAATGCTACAAGTAATACTAACATTCCAGAACCTGTATCTTTTATCATTAATGGAAGTAGATAAAAGCTTATTAAGATTATTAAAAGAAAACTCCATAATTTTTTTATTTTCATTTTAACATATTCTCCTTCATCTTATACCAACACTGTAAAAAGCAAAGGAACCGTTAATATGAGTATGACTCCAATTGCAAATACAGCAATAACATATCCTATGTTTTTTTTACTATCTATATTATTAATTATATATGTGTAGACAAAAAGCCTAATTAGAGATATCGAAATCATTATCATGAATTCTGGTCTCTTTGTAGCTTCTTCAATACCATATAATAATACATTCACGAAATTATAAATAAATAGTATTACTACAATACATAAATAGCTGATTCTTACAGATGTATTTATGGCCTGTTTTTGCTTTTGTAACTCTACTAAATTATTATCTGCCTGATTTACGTAATTATTGTCACTTATTTTGTCACCACTTAGTAAGTCATTAACGGTAATATTTAATATATTACACAAATCGATCATTCTTGATGCGTCTGGCAATCCCTTGCCACGTTCCCACTTGCTTACCGCTTTATATGTTATATCTAACTTGTCTGCTAATTGTGCTTGTGTGATCCCTTGTTCTTTTCTACATTCTGCTATAAATTTTCCTATTTTTTCTTGATCCATAATAAATAAACCTCCTATATAGATCATTATAAGTTTATTTTTCAGAATATCACAGCCACTATGAGTAGAATCCAATAAATTCTCATCATATTTCTGTTCAATTTTGAAGAATTACATGAAGCTAATTATAATAATACTAAATTGAAAATCTTCTTTTATTATGACATATTTCTAACAGGAATATATTATTTTTCTAATCATGCTGATTAATATGTTCAAATTTGAACATCGACTTTTTACTAATCCAAATCAGTTATAATAAATACATTTTCTACCATAAAGATAATAAAAAGTTCCATATGCTGGAACCATCATTCTAGATTATATTATAGATATGCATTTTCGTACAACCTATATCATAGATTTTATGATGTTATCGATCTATTATTACAGATTATCAATGACTTTATTTGTCATTCAAAAACCTTTTAAATCTGGTCAAAAAAGCTACGCCAGATTTTACGCCAAAATCCTACGTAAAAAAATCGAATTTGTTACCTATTTGTCACCTATTATTGACCAACCCTCTGAACACGTACACCAACGCACGCTCATGAAGGCACTAAAAAACCCCATAAAATGGGGTTTTTGTGAGCCCACGTAAGTGTACGTGAGCATAGAAAACAAGTGCTTTTTATCGTTTTGAGAATTGTGGAGCACGACGAGCTTTTTTAAGACCGTATTTTTTACGTTCTTTAACACGTGCATCACGAGTAAGGAATCCAGCAGCTTTTAAAGTTGGTCTATAATCAGTACCAGCTTGCAATAATGCTCTTGAGATACCATGACGAATAGCTCCAGCTTGTCCAGAGTATCCACCACCATAAACATTTACTTTAATATCAAATTGTGATGTTGTATTAGTTAATTCTAATGGTTGATTAACAATCATTAACAAAACATCTGATGGTAAGTATTCTTTAGCTGGTTTATCGTTAATTACGATATTTCCTGTACCTGGTGTCAAAATAACACGAGCTACAGAAGATTTTCTACGTCCAGTTCCTCTATATTGTACATTTGCCATTTTTCTGTTCTTCCTCCTTACCCTTTAATCTTCAATTCTTCTGGTTTTTGTGCTGCATGTGGATGTTCACTACCTGCATAAACAAATAATTTCATCCCTTGTTTTCTACCTAATGTGTTATGTGGTAACATACCTTTTACTGCTGCTTCAACCCAACCAGTTGGATTTTGATCTTTGAATTGGCGAGCAGTTTTAACTTTTAAACCACCTAACCATCCAGAGTGATGATAGTAATTTACTGTATCTAATTTTTTTCCAGTCATTACTACTTTATCAGCATTAACAATAATTACATAATCACCAGTATCCACATGTGGTGTATAAGTAGGTTTATTTTTCCCTCTTAATACTGATGCTACTTCTGATGCTAAACGACCTAAAGTTAAGTCAGTTGCATCAACTACATACCATTTTCTTTCAATTGTGGCTGCATTAGCCATAGTTGTTTGTCTCATCTAATTTTTTCTCCTTTATCCTTACCGGGGACTTTAGAGTTCATAAGAACATTTTTATTATAAGTACTTCATAACTTAATGTCAATCTTTTTTCTACAAATAAATCACCTTTATATCCAACGTTTTTTACAACCAAATTTTATTCATTTAAATAAAAATATACAATAATTATCTTTTTAACTCCAACATCCTTCCACTTATAAAATAATAATCTTAAACATCAAACAAAAAAACCTAGAAAATATTTTAAGTATCTTCCAGGTCTTATAAACCTTTTATATATTTATATTCCTTTAATTACTAATCAATATATTCAGGAACACAAAAACTCTAACGATAATCTAAGTACTTTTTTTATCTGCTCCACCTTATCAAAATTATGATTTGCTCCTTTAATTGGAATAAATTTAGCAGTATCAATAAATTTAGGTACATATATTTTAGATATTTCAAATGGAACAGTCGTATCCTCTGTACCATGAATCAACAATAAATCATTAGTATAAATATTTAATCCATCATAAAAATTACGATCTAATATATCATCAACAAAACTTTGTGAAATTTCATAACCACCATGATCATATAATCCATCTACATTCGCTTCTACTTTACCAGTTAAATAATCCAATGCCATAGGTAAGTTAAATGCTGGTGCCCATAAAACCAATTTTTTTATTTCCTTAGGATAAAGTTTAGCAAGTTCACTTGCTACTGCTCCACCCATAGAATGACCTAAAACATAGACTTCTGTACAATTTTCCATTTTTAAAGCTTCTTCTAAGATTACTCTAGCACAGGCTAATTCATCTTTAAATGTCATATCTTTAAAATTAAGATCACTTTCACCACTACCTAAAAAATCAAATCTAAATGATGCTATTCCTTTAGCTTCCAACATTCTTGATAATTGAACATAACAAAATTTTGTTCCTGTTTTCTGCCCTGTAAAACCATGAAAAATCAAACACACTGGATGTTTATCACAGTTTGGCTTATGAAAAAATCCTCGCATTACTCCCTTTGGAGTAGGTATTTCACAATAATGTTGCATTATAATACCTCATGCGCTTTTTTAAAACGCTTAATCCCATCATTATTTATATATTGATTTGTGATATCACGAATATTATCCTCACTAAAATCTCCACCAATAAACAAACAAGTATCCATAATTTCATTAGTTAAAACAGTCCAAAGTTCATCACTAAAATCTTCATCACGAATCATCTCTTTTACTATTTTCATACAATTATCAATATATTTATCTTTATTAATCTCCGTAATACCTTCCATTACTTATTCTCCTTTGCTAATTCCTTAATAACATATCCTGCAATCATCAAACCCGCAACACTTGGAACAAAACTAACACTCCCTGGAGTTGCCCCATCAACTTTTTGAGGTAATTCCTCTGAATATAATACTATACATTTTTTTATACCTCTTTGCTTTAACTCTCTACGCATTACCCTTGCCAGCGGACAAACACTAGTTTTATAAATATCTGTTATTTTAAAACATTCAGGCTCTAATTTATTCCCTGTTCCCATTGATGAAATAATAGGAATCTTTAATTTATAACAATTTTCAATTAAAGCAATTTTTGCTTTCACTGTATCGATTGCATCAATCACAAAATCACAATCACAAAAAATATTTTCCATTCCTTGATCAGGGAGATAGAATTGCTGATATGTTGTAATATTCAAATTAGGATTAATATCCAAGCATCTTTCTTTAGCCACATCTACCTTATTCATTCCTATTGTCGAATGTAATGCATATAATTGACGATTAAGATTAGTTATATCAATCTTATCATGATCAACTAAAACAATCCCACCAATCCCGCATCTTACTAATGCTTCAACAACATAACTCCCAACACCGCCAAGTCCAAAAACTGCTACCTTTTTATTTTGAAGATTTTCAAGCCACTTAGAATCTAACATTTTCAAAATTCTTGCAAACTGTTCCATATTTCACCTCTTGTATATTATAAACCAATCACCTATTTTTATAAAGATAAAGCCATAAAAAAATGTTTAGTCCAATTTAGGACATTTAAGCATAGACCAATAAGGTCCATCCTATAATAAAAACAGGTGGTGATAATTATGGTAGTTTATAAAAGAATCCGTGATCTTCGTGAAGATAAAGATTTAACTCAAAGAGAACTAGCAAACTATCTTAATGTTTCCCAAAAATCTTATTCCCGTTATGAACGCGGAGAAAGAACCATTACTCCCGAAATGTTATCAAAAATTGCCACTTTTCATGAGACTAGTGTTGATTATTTATTAGAACGTACAGATGACAAAACTGCTTACAGTAAAAAAGAGAATCATTCTAATCATTAACTCAAACTTATATTATACATTAATATTTTAGACCATATCAGTCTAAACAGTTCGTTCTTTATCCTCTCTGCCCTATAATTATGCTAGGCGGTGAAAATATGCATTACAAAAGGCTTAAAGAACTAAGAAAAAAAGAAGATCTTACACAACAAAAATTAGCTGACTATTTACATGTCAATCAAAAAACATATTCTAGATACGAACGTGGTGAACATGAAATGACCGCTGATACCTTAGATAAACTAGCCACATTTTACGACACCACAGTTGATTACTTAATTGGTAGAACAGACGATCCTACAAATACAACAAAAAAATAATTAAGCGTTTGGATATAATCCAAACGCTTTATTCATAATCAGCTACATAACCACGATTATCCAATTCTAATTTAGTAACTTGCCAATCTTTAATTAAATCACCAAGTTCTTCCTTAATTCTAACTACACCCATTTTATCTTCACCACGAATAACTGCCATAATTGTTGGTCCAGCACCTGATAAATAAGCTCCTAGAACTTTCTCATCTTTTTCTAATACTGCCATAATTTCATTAAAACCACTAATTAAATCTCCACGATAAGGCTGATGTAAACGGTCTTTAAATCCTAATTTAAGACCTTCATCATAACCATTAATCAATGAAGCAACCATCAATGCTAAATGAGATACATTTTTTATTGCATCACTACGCGGTAAAATCTGTGGCAAAACTGAACGTGACTGCTCAGTCGATAATGTAAATGGAGGAATCAATGTCACAAAACGATAATCATGTTTAACTGGTATATTTAATGTTAGGACTTTGTCTTCTTCCATAACTGATACAGTTAAACCTCCAAAAATTGCTGGAGCAACATTATCAGGATGTCCTTCAATAGCTGTTGCTAATTCAAGAATTGCTTGACGATCTTCAACTTTATCTTTAAAAGCAAAAGCACCAACGATTCCTGCTACAATACATGTCGAACTGCTTCCTAAACCACGAGTATATGGAACATCTCCACTACATTCAACATTTACCCCATGATAATCTAAACCACAAACTGTAGCTGCTCTTTTAAAAGCTTGATAAGTCATATTTTCTTCATTACAAAATTGCTTAGGGCATCCTGTAATATTGATCCCTTGATTGGATAACTCAAAGGTGAAAGTGTTATACAAAGTAAGTGCTAATCCAGCTACATCAAATCCTGGACCCAAGTTAGCACTAGTTGCAGGTACTTTAACTTTTACTTTCATGTCAGCCTCCTATAATGCTTCAATTTCAGATTTTATAAAACTAATAATTTCTGTTTTATCAATAGCTTTTTTATGCAGGATTTCGCGTTCTTTAATTCCTGCCAATGCTTTAGGAATAGGAACTCCTGTTTTTTCATTTAATTTATTAATTGCACTATAAACATCAAGTTCTTCACCATAAATTGCTTGATATACAGATTCTGGGAATTTATATGGTGAAGCTGTAGATAATAAAACTGTTTTTGTATTATCACCAGTATCTTTTTGATATTGTTTTAGTACACCATAACCAATCGCTGTATGAGTATCTAATAAATATCCTGTTTCATTAAAACATTCTCTTATAGTATCTAAAACTTTATCCTCACTTAAATATCCTGCTTTAAACTGATCTTTGATTCTAACAAAAATCTCCTCATCTACCTCATAAATACCTTCATGATTTAATTTATCCATATAACCACGAACTTTTTCACCATCACCATCAGCCATAAACCATACAAGCCTTTCAAGATTGCTTGAAACTAAAATATCCATTGCTGGTGCATTTGTTTTATAAAACTCACGGTTAGCATCATACTTACCTGTAGTAAAAAAATCAGTTAAAATATTATTTTTATTTGATGCACAAATAAATTTATTAATTGGAAGTCCCATTAATTTGGCAAAATATCCTGCTAAACAATTACCAAAATTACCACTAGGAACACAGAAATTTATTCTATCCCCTAAATTAATTTCATTATTTCTTACTAATTCAAAATAACTATGGAAATAATAGACGATTTGAGGAATTAGTCTCCCAACATTGATTGAATTAGCAGATGATAAAAATACATTATGCTTATCACTAGCAGCTTTCAATTCTTCTGAAGCAAAAGCCTTTTTTACTGCTGTTTGTGCATCATCAAAATTACCATGAATACCAATAACTTTTACATTATTACCAGTTTGGCTAACCATTTGCTGCTGTTGAATTGTAGATACCCCATCTAAAGGATAAAAAACTTTAATACATGTTCCTTCAACATCTTTAAATCCTTCTAATGCTGCTTTACCTGTATCACCACTAGTTGCTGCTAAGATCATTACTTCTCTTTGTTCATCTAATTGCTTTAATGATAATGTCATTAAATAAGGTAATAATGACAATGCCATATCTTTAAAAGCAGCAGTCTGTCCATGAAATAATTCAGCTACATAAACATCACCAGCTTTTTTTACTGGAACTACGATTTCTGGAAACAGCCCCTTACCATAGGCATTTAAACAAGCTTCATGAATCAATGTCTTTCCATCTTCAGGAACAAAAGTACTTAAGACTTCTGTAGCTAAGTCAACATAATTTAATTTAGATAATTCTTTTAAATCTACTTTTGTAAAATCAAAGTTCGGTACTAACAGTCCCCCATCTTCCCCTATTCCTTGAACAATTGCTTGATAAAAATTAATTTCTTTTTGAAGATTACGAGTACTTATATATTTCTTTTCCATTGTTTATCCCCCTGTTTGATTTAAATTATTGTATACAATTTAATTAGAGAAGTCAATACATTGTTATTATAACATAATTAGACAAAATAACTGTGATTATTTCAATTATTATTGTTTATCATTGACTATTGTATACAATCATGTTAATATGTCATAAATTAGGAAAATGGAGGACTGGACATGTTATCTATGGGCATAAGTTTAACAATTACGATTACTAGTAATTCTATTATTACGCCTATTAAATAATAAACGGTTCTAGTATTTATTAAATATATAAGGGCCTTTATTTAAAGGTCTATTTTTATTATAAACAGGGGGATTATGAGATGAAAATCGGAATTATCGGATTAGGGACTGTTGGTTATGGGGTAGTAGAAATTCTAACTAACGAAAAAGAACGCCTATCAAAAGCCATCAATGAAGAAGTAGTAATTAAATATGGTTGTGGATTAGAAGAAATTGATTTACCTGATGGAATTATTTATACTAAAGATTTTAATGATGTTATTAATGATGATGAAATCGATGTTGTAGTAGAGTTAATAGGTGGAACTACTATTGCTAAAACAATTATATTAGATGCGATAAATAAAGGTAAACATGTTGTTACTGCAAATAAAGCTTTACTTGCTCATGATGGTAAAGAGATTTTTATGGCTGCCAAAAAAAATAATGTTCATATATTTTATGAAGCTAGTGTTGGTGGTGGGATTCCTGTATTAGTTAGTCAAAAAGAGAGCTTAGTAGCAAATAATACTAAAGAGATTATAGGAATTTTAAACGGTACAACAAACTTTATCTTAACTTTAATGGAAAATGAAAATTTAGATTTTGATGAGGCTTTGACCATTGCTGATGGCTTAGGCTACGTTGAAGCTAATCCTGCTTTAGATTTAGATGGCATTGATGCAGCCCATAAAATATGTATCTTAGCTCAAAATGGATTTAAAAAATTTATTGATTTTGACAAAATCAGTGCTACAGGTATTCGTGATGTTACAAAAATTGATATGGACTATGCAAAAAAATTAGGCTATCGTTTTAAAATGATTGCCCAAGCAAAAGAAATTAATGATGGTATTGGAATTGATGTAGCTGCTACACTAGTTAGTAAAAAAGAACTAGTTGCAAATGTCATGGATGCATATAATGTAGTAGAAATAGATAATGATTATGTTGAAAATGTAATTTATTATGGTAAAGGTGCTGGTCGCTATGTCACTGCTTCTGCAGTAGTTAGCGACATCATCAAAACTTCTCAAATAGAAAGATGGTCTCATGATTATGAAGATTGCCCAAACATCTATCCAATTACCAAATCTAAATATTATCTTAGAGCTAGTAAACCATTAGATGTTGACTATGAAATGTATTTTACAGAAAAACGTGATCATATATACATAACTCATGAAATTGAGTTAGCTGATTTAACAACAGTATTAAATGATGAAGAATACACAATTTTTAAAGTGAGGGGATAAAATGAACATAATTGTCCAAAAATTTGGAGGAACTTCTACTCGTTCAAGAGAATCACGTTCAATGATGTACAATAATATTATCCGTGAGATTAACAATGGAAATAAAGTAGTAGCTGTTGTATCTGCTATGGGACGTTATGATGATCCCTATGCAACTGATACCTTACTATCAATTGTTAATACTAAGCAATTGACTGATGAAGAAATTGATCGCTTAACTAGTATTGGAGAAACAATTTCTACTTTAGTATGTAAAAGTGAGTTAGCTACACTAGGTTATCGTGCAGCTACCATTACAAACTCTGAATTAGGTATTGTTACTGATTCAACGTTTAACAATGCTACAATTAATAAAGTAGAGGGTAAAGATATTCTTGAAAAATTAAAATATGCTGATATTGTTTTTTGCCCTGGTTTCCAAGGTCATTCAGTACATGGCAAAATTACTACTCTTGGTCGTGGTGGAAGTGATCTATCAGCAGTAGCTATTGGTGTAGCTATTGATGCTAGCGAAATAGAAATATATAGTGATGTTAATGGTATCTATACTGCAGATCCTAGATTAGTACCTGATGCTATTAAATTAGATTGCATAAGTTATGCTGAAATGTTAGAACTGGCTAAAAATGGTGCAAAAGTCTTAAATCACCGTTGTGTTCAGTTAGCTGCTAGTCATAATATTGCTATTCATGCCCGTTCGTCATTTGAAGATATAAACGGAACATATGTTATAGGAGATGATCGCATTATGAAAGAAAACTTAAATCAATTAATTATTTCTGGTATTACTGGTTCACAAAATGAAGCTCGTATTACATTAGTAAAAGTTGATGCAACAAATAACAGTGCAGGTAGTCTATTTGAAAAAATTGCTGAAGCTGGTGTTAATGTTAATGTTTTTAATCAAGCTTTAGTTGGGGGCGGAAGAATGGATATCTCATTAGTAATTAGTGATACTGATGTCCCAACAGTTGTTGATATTATCAATGATTTGAAACCTCAGTTAAACGCTGATCGTATCATTGTACGTGGAAATATTGGTAAAGTATCTGTTATTGGTGTTGGAATCAAAAATAATCGTGGAATGTTCCAAAAAGCATATAATACATTAAATAATAATAGTATTAATGTAGAAATGACATCATGTTCAGAAATAAATATATCTTGTTATATTGATCGTGATGATGTAAAAAGAGCGCAAATTTTATTGCATGAAGCATTTTTAGGAAAGGAAAGATAAAAAAATGAAAAAATATAAAATTGCTATTGTAGGAGCTACTGGAGCTGTAGGAAGAGAAATGCTTAGATGTATTTTTCAATTTAATTTTCCGTTTGAAAGTATTAAATTATTAGCATCAGCTCGTAGTGCAGGAAAAATTATTGAATTTGAAAACAAAAAATTTACAGTCGAAGAATTAACTGAAGATAGTTTTAAAGGAATTGATGTAGCATTTTGGTCTGCAGGAGGAAGCATTTCTGAAAAGTATGTTCCATTTGCAGTTAAAGCTGGTTGTATAAATATTGATAACACAAGTCATTTTAGAATGGATCCTAATGTTCCTTTAGTAGTACCAGAAGTAAATGGTGAAGCTTTAAGAAAACATAAAGGAATCATCGCTAACCCTAACTGTACTACTATTCAAATGGTTAGTGCTTTAAATCGTTTAAATGAATATTTTGATATTGAAAGAATTATTGTTTCTACTTATCAAGCAGTATCTGGAGCAGGTGTTGCAGGAATGGAAGAATTATATCGTCAATCCCAAGAAGTTTTAGAGGGTAAAGAACCAGTTGCTAAAACACTACCATGTGCTAGTGATAAAAAACATTTCCCAATTGCTTTTAATTGTATTCCACAAGTTGATAAATTTGATCTAGATAATCATTTTTCTAAAGAAGAAATGAAAATGGTTAATGAAACTAAAAAAATCTTTAACAAAGATATCAAGGTTAATGCTACATGTGTAAGAGTACCTGTACTTCGTGGACATTCTGAATCAGTATATATTGAAACTAAAAAACCAATTGATATTGATAAAGTATTTGAACTATTAAATAATTCTACTGGTGTAGAGCTATATGATGATCTTGAAAATCAAATTTATCCAATGGCTAACTTATTTGTTGGTGATGAATTAGTACATGTTGGACGAGTTCGCAAAGATTTAGACAATCCTAATGGATTAAGTTTATGGGTTGTAGCAGATCAATTAATGAAAGGTGCTGCTTATAATTCAGTTGATATTGGTCTAAAAATGATTGAAATGGGTCTTATATAATAAAAGGAACTTTGTAAATACAAAGTTCTTTTCATTTTATTTAATTTTCAAGCTCTATTAATATCTTTAAATTGTTAAAAATCTTTTTATTCTTCCCCTCTTCAGGGTTTAATTCTTAAAAAACTTCTAAACCATCCAGCTTATAATTAAACACAGTTTTTAAAAACTAATAATATTTTCTACCTTTTAAATATTGTATATACTAAATTAGATAATTTAATAAACATTTAAGAATTATTTTTAATCTTTCACCCGTTTTCTTTTAAATTAAATGTCTATACTAATAACGAGGTGAGAAAATGGAAACAATTAGAGGAAATAAAAAATTAATCTATCAATTATTTATTGCAATACTTGTTATGGCAATAATATGCCTATTATTATATAAACCTTTTGAACATTTATTAAATAATCCTGAAACATTGAAAAATGAACTAAGTCAATTGGGACATTGGGGAAAATTAATTTTAATATTGATGATGACTATACAAGTAGTCTTTGTTTTTTTACCAGGAGAGATTATTGAAGTCGCTTCAGGATTTTGTTATGGTACTTTTGAAGGAATGGTAATTTGTTTACTTGGTGCAATACTAGGAACAATTATAATATTTTGGTTAGTTGAAAGATATGGAATTAAATTTGTTAATAAATTTTATAATCAAGAAAAATTAAATGAAATATATTTTTTAAAGAGCAAAAAAAATATTGAACTAATAATTTTTATTATTTTTTTTATTCCTGGCACCCCAAAAGACATCCTTACATACTTTGCACCGTTCACTCGAATTAAATTATCTACTTTCTTATTAATTACCACAGTAGCTAGAATACCTTCAATTATAACTAGCACAATTGGCGGTAATGCACTATCTAATCAAAATTATCATTTTACAATTACTGTTTTTATAATTACAGGTATTATTTCTATTCTTGGTCTTTTTGCCTATAAATCTTATATTAATAGACAGCATAAGAATCTTTAGAAAATCTTTTGATTTCACTTCTGTTATTCTTAAATCTAATCATTTATAATTAATATGAAAGAAGGTAAAGGAATGAATCAAGATAATATTTTAATTGTAGAAGATGAAATTGAAATTGCTAAAGCGATTGAAATATATTTGAAATCTCAAGGTTACAATGTTTTTATAGCAAATAATGGACTAGCTGGTTTAAAAATAATTGAACAGAATAACATCCATCTAGCAATTGTTGATATAATGATGCCAGTAATGGATGGAATTGAAATGACAATGAAAGTTCGAGAAAATTATGATTTTCCAATTATCTTTTTATCAGCTAAATCAGAGGATATAGATAAAATAACCGGATTAAATATAGGTGGAGATGATTATGTTACTAAACCATTTGTACCAATGGAACTTTTAGCTCGTGTATCATCTCAACTACGTCGCTATCATAAATTTTTAAATATGATTAATAAAAAACAAGAAGAAAGTAATAAGTATATTGTTGGTGGATTAGAGCTAGATTTGGATACTAAGGAAGTTACTATTGATGGAAAATTAGTAAAAGTAACACCTATTGAACTAAAAATTTTAGAGTTATTAATGGAAAAACCTGGTCGAGTCTTTTCAAGTGAACAAATATATGAAAACGTTTGGAATGAAGCCGCTATTAATACAGAAACTGTAATGGTACATATTCGTAATCTAAGAGAAAAAATTGAAATTACCCCTAGTAATCCCCAATATTTAAAAGTTGTTTGGGGAGTTGGATATAAGATTGAAAAACAGTAGGTGATGAAATGAAGAAAAAGAAAATTATTTTTTCGATTTTAACTATTATAATTATATTTATTAGTAGTACTAGTGTGTACTATTGTTATAATGTTGTTGAAAATAGTAATAAAAAAAGTATAAATTTTACTAATAACACTATTCTTTATGATATTTTAGATAATGTTTATCCTCTTAGTTTTCAGCTTGATAACGTCGGTAAAAAAGAAGGTATTCCTAAATATCTTACTGCTAATGAAGAAGCTAGTGAAGTATTTTATCATAATAACATTTTATATAGCAGAGAGCTAATGTCAGAAAAGAAAAATATTAAATATTATGCTGAAGGTAATAATAATAAACTTGGTAATACTAATGATGACATAAAAAACATTCAAAACAATACAGATTTAATAGATAAATATCAATGGTATTTAAAAATAGCTTTTAATGAAAAAGGTGAACTTACATATGATACATTAGGATGTCCAATAGCTGGTAATCAAAATTATGAATTAGTATGGAACAACTTTAAACAAACTTATTTTCAATATTTAGATGAATATGATACAAATGCAATTCTACATAATCCTACTAATATTACAATTTATTTTGCAGTACCATATAAACTCAATACTAATTCTATTGATGCAATTGCCTATTACAATGAAAGTAATTTAAATAATACTAATGTTGAAACCATTATTCCTTTTGCATTTATCGCTATTATCGCAGTATGTTTATATATGCTTTTATATCCACATGAAATTGTTAAAGAAGTTGGTATCTTTAAATATCCTGCCAAAATTAAACTAGAGCCATTAGTTATTGGTATTGTTTTATCTTATATTGGCATTATTAAGATAATATATGGTTTAATTATTGATACATTAAATGGCTATTATATCAATAAATTAACTATAATTGGATTTGGTCAACATAGTGAATTAATTCTTGGAGCAATGAATATTTTATCATGGGCAGGATTACTATTTTTATCAATGTTTTGTATATTTTACTTAAAATCAATATTTAAAGTTGGATTTATTAATTTTATAAAAAATAATACTATTTGTATCTGGTTATTTCAAAATATAAATAAATTAATAAATAAAGTTAGTAGTTTTGATATAAATGATGATATAAATAAAATTATTCTTAAAATTGTTTTAGTTAATTGTCTAATTATTTCTATAATATGTTGTTTCTTTACTTTTGGAATTTTCTTTTCTTTAATTTATTCTACTATCTTATTTGTTATTCTAAAAAATAAATTTAATGAATTTAAAAATGATTACGATATACTATTAAATGCTGTCAAAAGATTGTCTAATGGTGATTTTGATGTTGAAATTAATCAAGATATTGGGATGTTCAACTCATTAGGAACAGAATTTACAAATATTAAAAATGGTTTTGAAAAGGCTGTAAATGAAGAAGTAAAATCACAAAAAATGAAAACTGAATTAATTTCCAATGTGTCACATGATTTAAAAACACCACTAACATCAATCATTACATATGTAGATTTATTAAAAAATGATAATCTTAGTCCAAATAAAAGAAATGAGTATATTGAAACACTTGATCGAAACTCACTTAGATTAAAGAATCTTATTCATGATTTATTTGAGGTAAGTAAAGCCAATAGTGGAAATATTAAATTAAATTTTGTTAATGTTGATCTTGTTGCTTTGATACAACAAACTAAATTTGAATTAGCAGATAAATTTAATGAAAAAAATTTAACTTTTAAAACTAATTTTCCTGAAGAAAAAATCATTTTATCATTAGACAGTTCAAAAACTTATCGTATTTTTGAAAATCTATTAATAAATATAAGTAAATATGCATTAGAAAATACAAGAGTATACATCGATATCATTAATCATAAAGACGAAGTAAAAATTATTTTCAAAAATATTTCTGCTGATGAAATTAAAGTTAGTGAAGATGAATTAGTTGAACGTTTTATCCAAGGTGATACATCTAGAAATACAAGCGGTAGTGGTTTAGGCTTAGCTATTGCAAAAAGTTTTACTGAATTACAAAACGGAATATTTAAAGTTAATGTTGATGGCGATTTATTTAAAGCTATTGTTATATTTAAAAGGGGCTGTAACGACTAAGTAATTTTTATTAATTATTTAGAGCGTTCAGCTCTTTTTCTTTTGTTAATCCCTTTC
>ERZ808049.254-NODE-254-length-39193-cov-8.873632_pt1 | contig 39193 bp, 45 predicted proteins | sample MGYA00380198_ERZ808049 | MGnify/ENA primary metagenome ERZ808049 (study PRJEB31490, sample SAMN06133414) | mouse gut metagenome | isolation source: Z2_2 | host: mice | place: China: Chengdu | collected 2015-05 ...
GCCTGTTGGAGAAACGGTTAACTCACATGCCTTTCACGCATGCATTCACGGGTTCGAATCCCGTACAGGTCACCATTGAAAGTTAACAACCATTATGGTTGTTTTTATTTTAGCTTATATGATATACTATTGAATATTAAAGAGGTGTTTAAATGAAATATAAAGAGTTTAGAATGTTAATATTTTCAATTGTTTTTTTCTTTGTAATTACTGGTGTATGTATTTATTTTGCCTTGGATCATAATCGTTCTAAAGTGATTATTGGAGTTATTTTATCGTTTGTAATTTTGATGATGTTAACAACCAAGTATAATATGAAAATATTTAATGATTCAATATTGATTTATGAATTTAAAGGTATTGGAATTATGCCTGCATTAGTAGATTATGAGAATATTAAGGAAGTAACATTAATTAGTAAACATAGAGTTAAGATTAAACATAAAGGAGCATCTATGCTGTATATTTTGGATGCAGAGTCTTTTTATGAAGAATTAATAGAAAATATGGAAGAGTATAAAAAAAGCGTTAATCATTAAATAATTAACGCTTTTATAAACAATTAGTAAATTCCTTGAGAAATCATTGCATCAACAACTTTTTCAAATCCAGCAATATTTGCCCCTTTAATCAAATCATATCCTAAACCATATTTTTCAGCTGCTGCTACTGATGAATTATGAATATCAATCATGATATTATGAAGTTTTTCATCAACTTCTTCAGCAGTCCAATTATAACGCATTGAATTTTGAGACATTTCTAATGCAGATACAGCAACTCCACCAGCATTAACCGCTTTACTTGGTGCTACAACTACACCTTGTTCAACTAAATATGCAATTGCATCATTAGTTGTTGGCATATTAGAAACTTCAACTAAATATTTAATTCCATTAGCTACGATTTGTTTAGCTTCTTCCATACCAATTTCATTTTGAGTGGCACATGGCATTGCAATATCAACTTTAACATCCCAAGGCTTTTTACCAGCATAGAATGGAACATTAAATTTATCAGCGTAATCTTGAACTTTATCTCTACCAGATGCACGCATTTCCAACATGTAATTGATTTTTTCTTGATCTAATCCATTTTCATCATAAATATATCCATCAGGACCAGAAATAGTTAAAACTTTACCACCTAATTGAGTGATTTTTTGAGCAGCTCCCCAAGACACATTTCCAAATCCAGATAAAGCAAATGTTTTTCCTTTAATTTCTTCCCCAAAATGTTTTAACATTTCAACAGCATAGTAAGTAGCTCCATAACCAGTAGCTTCAGGACGAATTAAACTTCCTCCATAAGATAATCCTTTACCAGTTAATACCCCATTTTCATAAGCACCAACAATGCGTTTATATTGACCGAATAAATATCCGATTTCACGACCTCCAACACCGATGTCTCCAGCAGGTACATCTACATTAGGACCGATATGGCGATATAGTTCAGTCATGAATGACTGACAGAATCTCATAATTTCCCCATCTGATTTACCACGAGGATCGAAATCGCTACCACCTTTGCCACCACCAATTGGTAGACCAGTTAATGAATTCTTAAATATTTGTTCAAATCCTAAGAATTTAACAATTCCTAAGTATACAGAAGGGTGGAATCTTAAACCACCTTTGTATGGTCCAATGGCACTATTGAATTGAACACGATATCCGCGGTTAACTTGAACTTTACCTTCATCATCAGTCCAAGCAACTCTAAACATGATTATTCTTTCAGGCTCTACTAATCTTTCTAAGATAGCATGATTTTCATATTCTGGATGTGCTTCTATGACTGGTTGTAAGCTTCCTAATACTTCTTCAACTGTTTGAATAAATTCTGGTTGATCAGCATTTTTTTCTTTCACTTGATTTAATACTTTAGTAATATAATCCATTTTTATATTATCCTCCTTCTTATATATTTAATATAATACTATTAGTCTGATAATAAATAAATAATTTAAGAAAAAAATATTATAAATAAATTATTTTATTACTTTACTTGTAAAAATGCAGTATATATAACTATATTTATGAAATTATTATATAAGAAAACATCTAATGATAACATTTTTTACTAGAATTATATTAAAATATAAGATATAAAAGCAAGAAAATTATTATAGATAAAGGGATTTTAATATTTAATGATGTAATAAATTATCATAAACCTTTAAATTTAGATGTATTTAATGAAATACTAAAAATGATATGAGAGAAGATTTAATTACTATTAAGGTTATAGAATTATCTGTTTTTGTTTATCTTGGATGGAGGTAATTAGTAGAAAGTTTAACGAAGTATATTGTTATTTCAAAAAATAAAGAAAGTGTAAAATCATTAATTAATGTAAATAGATTAGAGGATGCTGTCTAAAAAATAGAGAATACATTATAAGAAAAAAGTTTATAAATAGATTTAATAATAATATTTTCCAAATAAAAATTGAATGAAAAAGCAGTTAACTTATTATTATTTTATTTTAAGAATAAAGCTAATACAACTAATAAGGATTTAAAGATAGGTTAAATTTTGTAAAAGATTTACTTTAAAGCTAAATTTTGTCTTTTCATTTGGTTAAAGATATGATATATTGTATACAATGAGAGGTGCTAATTATGAAAACAATCACAAATTTACAACTACATCACCATCATTGGATTGCCTAGGGTTTTATCAGTTTTTGATACAACCCATTTTGTATTAAATATAGTTTGGGTGTATCTAATGACAATATTACTTTAGCGAGTCATTAGTGTAATGACTCGCTTTTTTATAACTAAAAGGGGGAAAAGAAATGGAAGAATTTAAATATTTAATACCAGAAGAAAGTATTGATGCAATTGTTACAAATGTATCAAAGTTGAGAGAAATTGAAAATAATTTAAGAATGATATTTGCTAAAAACAATTATAATGAGGTATTAATGCCATCATTTGAATATGTAGACTTATATACACAATTAGATTGTGGTTTTGAACAAGAGAAAATGTTTCAATATATTAACCATGAAGGTAAAAATGTTGCGATGCGCTGTGATTTTACAATTCCATTAGCTCGTTTTTATTCAACGAATAACTATGATAATGAAGTAGCTCGTTATTGTTATTTTGGTAAAGTATATCGTAAAGAAATTATGCATAAAGGACGTTCAAGTGAGTTTTTTCAAGGTGGTGTAGAGTTAATTAACAAACCAGGAATTGATGGTGATAAAGAATGTTTAAACATGATCCAGGAGTCTTTACCTCATCTTTGTTTAAAGAATATTTTAGTAGAAATAGGATCGGCTCGTTTCTTCAATCGTTTATGTACTTTAGTTGATGATAAAGCTGAAGAATTAACAGAAATTTTAAAGTTAAGAGATATTAGCGGAATGAAAAAATTTGTTGCTAATAATGATTTTAATGATGAGCTAGATAATTTATTGTTAAAGCTTCCAACAGCTTTTGGGGATATTACTTTATTAGATGCTGCTATCAAAGGAATTAGTGATGAGGTATTATTAAAAGCATTAGAGAGATTAAAAGAACTTTATAATTCATTGGATAATAAAGAAAGTATTATTTTTGATTTAGGAATGGTTCCAGCAATGAAATATTATACTGGATTAATGATTAAAGGATATAGTGATAAAAGTGCTCAGCCAATTATTTCTGGGGGAAGATATGATGATTTATTACCAAGATTTAATAAAAATGTAGGTGCAATCGGATTTTGTTATCATATGAATCATATTTTAAAGGCAATTGATAAACAGGGGGAAGATAATGATGATTAAAATAGCGATTACTAAAGGGAGAATAGAAAAGCAGGTATGTAAATTATTACAAGAAGCTGGATTTGATATGGATCCAATTTTTAATAAAAATCGGGAATTGTTGATTGCTACTAAAGATGGTATTGAGATGATTTTTGGTAAAGCTAATGATGTTGTTACATTTTTAGAACATGGAATCGTTGATATTGGTTTTGTAGGGAAAGATACACTTGATGATGTTGATTTTAAAGATTATTATGAGTTGCTTGATTTAAAGATTGGCAAATGTTGTTTTGCAGTAGCAGCTTATCCTGAATATCGTGATAAAAAGTTTGAGCGTAGAAAGAAGATTGCTAGTAAATATACTAAGGTTGCTAAAAGTTATTTTGCTAAAAAACAAGAAGATGTTGAAATCATAAAGTTAGAAGGGTCAGTGGAACTAGGACCAATTGTTGGAATTAGTGATGCTATTGTTGATATTGTAGAAACAGGTTCTACTTTGAAAGCCAATGGTTTAGAAGTAATTGAAAAAATTAGTGATATTTCAACTCGATTGATTGTTAATAAGGTTAGTTTTAAATTTAAAAAAGATGAAATTATGAATTTAGTTACTAAATTGGAAGCAGTTATGGAGGATAAATAATGTTAAAAATAATTGATTACAAAGGTAATTTAGAAGCAATTGCAACTAAATTAGATAGTCGTAAAGAAAGTGTTAATAAAGAAGTAAATGATGCAGTACTTAAGATTATTGATGATATTAATACTCGTGGTAATGAAGCCTTATTTGAATATTGTCTAAAATTTGATGGTTATAAAATAAATAATGAGAATGATTTAATTGTTAGTGAAGAGGAAAAAGAAGAAGCTTTGAAACTGATTGATGAAGATTATATGCGAATTCTTGAACGAACTAAAGAGCAAATTACTGCTTTTCATAAAAATCAGGTTGATAAATCATGGTCATTATTTAAAGATAATGGAGTGATTATGGGACAGATGGTTCGTCCAATTGAGCGTGTTGCTTTATATGTACCAGGGGGAACTGCTAGCTATCCATCAACTGTATTAATGAATGCTTTACCAGCTAAATTAGCAGGTGTTAAAGATCTGGTTATTATTACACCAGTAAAAGAAGATGGTAAAGTGAATCCTGTTATTATTGCTGCTGCAAAGGTTAGTGGTGTTAATACAATCTATAAGTTTGGAGGAGCACAAGGGGTTGCTGCAATTGCTCATGGTACTCAAACGATTAAAAAAGCTGATAAAATTGTAGGACCTGGGAATATTTTTGTGGCTACAGCTAAAAAGTTAAGTTATGGTTTAGTAGATATTGATATGGTGGCTGGTCCAAGTGAAGTATTAGTAATAGCAGATGAAAATGCTAATCCTAAATATATTGCAGCAGATTTAATATCTCAGGCAGAACATGATAAATTAGCTAGTGCCTTGTTAGTTACAACAAATAAAGATTTAGTAGCTAAAGTAGACATTGAATTAAAGCGTCAAATAGCTTATTTATCAAGAAAAGAAATTATTGAAGAGTCTTTAGCTAATTATGGCGGTGCAATTATTGTTAGTAATTTAGATGAAGCTTTTGATGTTTCAAATTATTTAGCACCAGAGCATTTAGAAATATTAGTAGACAATCCAGTTAATACATTGCCAAAGATAAAAAATGCTGGATCAATTTTCTTAGGAGAATATACCCCTGAACCATTAGGAGATTATATGAGTGGAACTAATCATGTTTTACCAACAGGAGGAACAGCTAAATTCTATTCAGCTTTAGGGGTATATGATTTTGTTAAATATTCATCTTATAGTTATTATCCAAAGAATATTTTAGGAGATTTTAAGGATGATGTAATTAAGTTTGCTAAAAGTGAAGGCTTAGATGGACATGCTAATTCGGTAGCTGTAAGATTTGAGGAGGAATAATTGTGAGAATTGGAAGATTAGAACGAGAAACTAAAGAAACTAAAATTTTGGTTCAATTAATTTTAGATGGTGAAGGTAAAAGTGAGATTGATACAGGGATTGGATTTTTTGATCATATGTTAACATTATTTGCTTTTCATGGTAACTTTGATTTGATCGTTAAATGTGATGGTGATCTTGAAGTTGATACACATCATACAATTGAAGATCTGGGGATTGCTTTAGGAAGCTGTTTAAAAGAAGCATTAGGGGATAAAAGAGGAATTACTCGTTATGGAGCATTTACGATTCCAATGGATGAAGCATTAGTTACAACTGATTTAGATATTAGTGGACGACCATTTCTTGTTTATAATGTAAATCTAACATGTGAAAGAATTGGTACTTTTGAAACTGAAATGGCAGAAGAATTTTTTAGAGCCTTTGCTTTTAATTCATTAATTACACTACATATAAATGAACGATATGGAACAAATAATCATCATATAATTGAGGCTGTATTCAAAAGCTTAGCAAGAGCATTAAAAGAGGCTGTAAAAATTGATGAACTAAACAAAGATAAAATAGTTTCATCAAAAGGGGTATTATAAAATGGTTGTAATTATTGATTATAATATTGGTAATTTAAGCAGTGTTACATCAGCTCTAAAAAGGGTTGGAATTGAAGCAGTAATTACTCGGGATAAAGAACTTATCAGACAAGCAAGGGCAATTGTTTTACCAGGAGTTGGAGCTTTTCCTGTAGCAATGAATAATTTAAAAAAATATGATTTAATTGGTGTTTTAAATGAATGTAAAAATGCTGGAATACCAATTTTAGGAATTTGTTTAGGAATGCAGATATTATTTGAAAAAGGGTATGAAGTTGAAGAAACAGATGGTTTAGGTTTTTTAAATGGTGAAGTAAAATTTATGGATATAGATGAAAAGATACCTCATATGGGTTGGAATCAACTGCATTTTAACCAAATTCATCCTATCTTAAAGAATATTCATGAAAATGATGATGTTTATTTTGTACACTCGTTTATGGCAGAATGTCCTAATGAACAATTAGTAGCTTACAGCGATTATGGTGATACTAAAGTAACTGCTATTGCAGTTAAAGATAATATAATTGGATGTCAATTTCATCCTGAAAAAAGTGGTGCTGTAGGAACTCAAATATTAAAAGCGTTTAAGGAGATGATTGAATGTTAGTAATACCAGCGATTGATTTAAAAGATGGACAAGCAGTTAGATTATTTAAAGGAGATTATAATCAAAAAACAGTTTATAGTGATAAACCAGAAAAATTAGCTCAAGATTTTGAAACAATGGGAGCTAAATTACTACATGTGGTTGATTTAGATGGAGCTAAAGATGGAAAGTGTATTAATCTTGAAACGATAAAAAAAATAAAACAAAATACTTCAATGCAAATAGAGCTAGGTGGAGGAATTAGAAACCTGGAAACTGTAGCATTATATTTAGATGAGGTTGGTATTGATCGTGTGATTTTAGGAACTGCTGCAATCAATGATCCAGAATTTTTAAAAAATGCTTTATGTACATATGGGGCAGAAAGAATTGTTGTAGGTGTAGATGTTAAAGATGGTTATGTTTCAACTTCAGGCTGGTTAGAAACAAGTGCAGTACCATATTTAGAATTTATTAAAGATTTAGAAAAATTAGGAGTTAAATATATTGTTGCTACTGATATTAGTAAAGATGGTACATTACAGGGACCTAATTTTGAAATGTATGAACAGATAACAAAAACATCTAAAATTAATTTTGTAGTATCTGGAGGAATCAAAGATGCTCAAAACATTAAAGATGCTGCTAATAAAGATTATTATGCTTGTATAGTTGGTAAAGCATATTATGAGGGAAAAGTTGATCTCAAGGAGGTTATTGCATGCTTACAAAACGGATAATTCCTTGTTTGGATATTAAAAATGGTAAAGTTGTAAAAGGGATAAATTTTGTAGGATTAAAGGATGTTGGAGATCCTATTGAGTTAGCTAAGCGTTATGATCAACAGTGTGCAGATGAAGTAGTTTTTTTAGATATTACTGCTAGTTATGAAGAAAGAAATATTATTAAAGATTTGATTGAACGTGGTGCTAGTGAGTTAACAATTCCCTTAGCTGTTGGTGGCGGAATTAGAACTATCGATGATTTTAGAATGATTTTAGCAAGTGGTGCTGATAAAGTATCAGTTAACTCAGCTGCTATTGCTAACCCTAATTTGATTAAAGAAGCTGCTGATGAATTTGGTGTTCAATGTGTAGTAGTGGCAGTTGATGCTAAAAAACGTGAAAATGGTGGTTATGATGTTTATGTCAAAGGTGGTCGTGAAAATACTGGAATTGATTTAGTTGAATGGGTAACTAAATGTGAAGCATTAGGAGCAGGAGAAATTTTATTAACTTCAATGGATGCTGATGGAACGAAAGCAGGTTATGATATTGATATGATTAATACTGTATGTAATGTTGTTGATATTCCTGTAATTGCCAGTGGTGGTTGTGGTAGTATTCAAGATATTGTTGATGTTTTTAAACAAACTAATTGTGATGCAGCTTTAGTAGCTTCATTGTTCCACTTTAAAGAAGCTACAGTAGAAGATGTACGTGTTGAACTACGAAAACATGATATTAATGTAAGGAGAGCAATGTAATGAAACCAGATTTTACTAAAATGGAGTTAATTCCTGCTATTATTCAAGATTATAAAACAAATGAAGTCTTGATGTTAGCTTATGTCAATGAAGAAGCTTATCAAAAAATGCTGGAAACAAATCAAACATGTTTTTATTCACGAAGTCGTAATGAATTGTGGCATAAAGGTGAAACTTCAGGGCATTTTCAAAATATTAAAGGAATGTATTTAGATTGTGATTTTGATACTCTATTAATTTATGTTGAACAAATTGGTGTAGCTTGTCATACGGGTGCATATTCTTGTTTTTTCAATGAAATAATGGCTTATGATAATACTAATATTTTTAGAAGTTTATCTAATTTAATTGAAGATCGTAAACAAAATCCAGTTGAAAAATCTTATACTAATTATTTATTAGATCAGGGGGTTGATAAGATTTGTAAAAAAGTTGGTGAAGAAGCTAGTGAAACGATTATTGCAGCTAAAAATGATGATAAAGAAGAATTAATTGGTGAAATTAGTGATTTATTTTATCATGTCTTTGTCTTAATGAATAATCAGGGTATTTTACTTGAAGATATTGAAAATAAATTAAAAGAACGTCATAAAATAACAGGAAATAAAAAAGATTTTCATACTAAAGGGGAATACTAGTTCCCTTTTTCAATAGGAGGAAAAGATTATGAGAAAAATAGATTATCATATGCATACTTGGTTTTCAGGTGATAGTGAAGCTGATCCTAGAGAACATGTCAAACAAGCAATAGCTTTAGGTTTAGATGAAATATGTTTTACTGATCATCGTGATTTTGATTATCCAATAGATTCTTTTGAATTAGATATTGAAAAATATTATCAAATGATCATGATTCTAAAAGAAGAATTTAAAGATCATATAATTATTAAATGGGGTATTGAAATAGGTTTAGATATGAATTATCAAAAAGAAATCAATGAATTAATTAATCGTTATCCTTTTGATTTTGTAATAGGTTCAATTCATGTAATTAATCATACAGAATTTTATTATGGTGATTTTTTTAAAGGACTAGTAAAGGAAGATGCTCATCGTTATTTTTTTGAAGAAACATTAAGATGTGTCAAAAATTTTGATTGTTTTAATGTTCTAGGACATTTAGACTATATTATGCGTTATGGTCCATATGAAAATAAAAAAGTAGAATATAATAAATATCAAGATATTATTGATGAGATTTTTAAAACATTAATAGCTAAAGGAAAGGGAATTGAAATTAATACCTCAGGTTATGCCGTTAATGGTAATTGCGGTTTTCCTAATTATCAGCAGATTAAACGATATTATGATTTAGGTGGGAAAATTATTACAATTGGTACTGATAGTCATACTAGTGATCGAGTAGGACAGTATATTAATGATGCTGTTGAGCATTTAAAAAAAATTGGTTTTAAAGAAGTTTCTACCTTTACTAAAAGAAGTTGTGATTTAAATGAATGATGAAACAGTGTATATTTTTTTAGATATTGATGGTGTTTTAAATAATGATATGGCTAGAAAAAAATATCGAGGAACTGATATGCGGATGTTAAATGATAATAATTTAGCAGAATTAGCTAATTTAGTTAATAAAATTAATAAGCATTATTTAATAGTTCTTATTTCTACATGGAGATATTATATTGATAATATTAATATATTGAAAAAATCATTAAATAAATATGGATTATCATTATCAGATTGTTTAGACATTGATCATACTAAAAGTCGAGGTGAATTAATTATTGAATATTGTCAAAAGAGAAATATTTTATTTAATAATATCTTGATTCTTGATGATACATATATTGGTGAATTATCAACAAGGCTAGTTAAATGTAATTTTAAATTTGGTTTAACTAAACAAGAAACTGAGAATGCACTGAAGCTTTTAAGATAATATATTAGATTTGTGTATAAGGATTATTGGGGAATGAAAAATATAGGATTTGTTATCAATTTTAATTTAGAAAATAAATCTGTTATGTTTTAATTGTTATTAATACTGTAATTAAAATAGTTTGACTATATGGCCTATTTTAGAGTAATGGTATTTTTTGAGGAAGTTTTGTTGTTTTAAAAAATATATTTTATAATAATTGTCATATTGTTATTGGGTTTATGATATAATGGGTATTATATATTTGGAGGTAAAGACATGGAATTATATAATAAAGAATTATTAAAAAATTTAAAAAATACTGTAGATGACAGTGGCTATTATATGCCTAAAGCACTATTTAGTGGCAGCAAGTTTGGAAATGTACGATTAGAGACTAAACTAGCATATGTAGCTTTATTAGATACATTATTAAAAAAACCTGTATATAATCAAGAAAATTTAGCATTATTAAAGATTGATAATCCTGTTATCGGACAAACATTGGCTATTTTAGCTAATAAAGAAGTTAATCAAGATAAAGTTGTTAGATATATAGATGAATTAATTGAAGCTAATTTAATTGAAATTAATAAAAAAGATATTTATATTTATCATTTAGATTAAAATGTTCAAAATTTTAGCAAAGAAATTTATTAAGAATAATACTGAATTTAATAATCCTAAAGTAAGAGAACAATATGGGACTCTTTGTTCAATTATATCAATTGTATGTAATATTGTTTTAGTTATTTTTAAACTTACAATGGGAGCTATTACACACAGTATTGCTATTCAAGCAGATGGATTAAATAATTTATCTGATGTAGGTAGTAATTTGGCTTCATTATTTGGTTTTAAACTAGCTAATAAACATCCTGATATTGAACATCCTTATGGACATGGACGAATTGAATATGTAGCAGGTTTAATTATAGCATTTTTAATTTTATTAGTTGGTTTTCAAGCATTACGAGATTCGGTTTTTAAAATAATTGCTCCTGAAAAAGTTACTTTTACAATTGTTGCAGTAATTATTTTAATTGTTTCCATTTTAATTAAACTATGGATGGCTGTTTTTAATCGATATGCTTCAAAAAAAATCAACTCTGCAACACTATTAGCAGCTAGTCAGGATAGTTTAAATGATGTTTTAGCAACTTTAGCAACTTTAATTTCTTTGATTTTATCACTATATACTGATTTACCAGTGGATGGAATAATGGGAGCAGTTGTTTCAATTATTGTTTTAAAAGCGGGAATTGAAATTTTTAAAGATACTGTAAATCCATTATTAGGAATGGCACCTGATAAAGAATTGATTAAAGAGCTTGAAGAATATATTTTATCATATCCTGAAGCTTTAGGGATTCATGATTTAATGATGCATGATTATGGACCTGGTAGAAAGTTTTTAACATTGCATGTTGAAGTTGATTGTAACGATAATATTATGGCAACACATGATGCAATGGATAGAATCGAAAGAGCAGTTTTGGGTAAGTATCATATTTTAACAACTATTCATATGGATCCAATTGATTCTAGTGATATTTTGACTAATGAATTAAAAGAAATTGTAATAGGTGTTGTTAAAGAAATAAATGATGAATATAGTATACATGATTTTAGAATTGTTTCTGGGCCAACGCATACTAATTTGATTTTTGATGTATTAATTCCTTCTAATGATCAAATAAAACATACTATATTAAAAGAACAAATAAATCAAAGATTAAAGGCTATTGATCCTAGTTATTTTACAGTAATGCAGATTGAACATAGTTTTGTATAAAAAATAAAAAAATCAGAAATTTCACTAAAGTGTAAAATCTGATTTTTTATTTACTATTATATGCATTATAAGGGTTGGGATTTTGAATATATAAATACTTAAATAAAATCTATATCAGTAATGGAACTTGTTAGACATTCAAATTTTGATTTAACTGAAAGAGTTTATACACATGTGAAAGAATCAAGCAAAGTAGAAGCGATTGAAAATGTGTTTAGAAAGGAAGGTATGTAGGCATGAGTAAAATTGAATATAGTAGGTTGGGGATTATTATATCCCTAATCTTAAAATAAAACCTAGATCAAAAGTGTCGTTAGGTAAATATGGAAGAATGAGATTAAATTATTTAAAAGAACAAGAAAGAGCGCATCATAATGCTCTCTTGATGAATAATGAATTATATGATCATTTAATTGAGATAGATAAACAAGCGTATGAAATGCATGATAGACTTGTTGAACAGTATAAAGAAAAAAGGGGAATTACTGAAGAATTAAAACAAACTAATCAAATGGAATGGGTTAGACAGATGAATATGATAAAAGGGATAATTGAACAAATTGTGTATGATGTTCTTATTATAATGTAAAAATTACTCCCCATGAAACGTAGGGAGTAATTTATTTAGATAAAATAAAAATATATTCATGGGCTAAGAGATAAAAATTAAGATTTCGTATTTTGTCTTGCCAGTATTTTGTTGATCCACAATTATGCTGTTCCTTGATTATAATCTCTTTTAAAATGAAACCACTGTTTAAGAAAACTTGCATTGTGTTAAAGCCTAAAGGTATAACATTTCCATTTTTTCTAATATCGCCAATCATAAAAGAACAATTATGTCCTAGTTTTAAAACACGATATAATTCTTTACTCACTTTATCTATATGTAATAAAAAATCTTTATAATCTAGTAACGATAAATCGTTCTCAAGATTTTTACTATATTTGATTATATTTGCATAAGGTGGATGAGTGCAGATAAAGTCTATTGAATTATCTTTGATCATAGTCATTTTTTTAGCGTCACATTGATATAATTCGATTTTAGCAGAATTGTGACAATCAAAATGTAATCGTTCTTTAGAAATATTGAGAGCATCATTGTTAATATCTATTCCAATAGCATTTCTATTTAACAATTTTGCTTCAATAAGTGTTGTTCCTGAACCTGCAAAACAATCTAGTATAAGGTCATTCTGTTTGGTATATTTGAGAATTAAATTTTTAGGAATATGAGGAGACCAATTTCCTCTATAATCACCTTTGTGTGTAGCCCAATTTCCTCGATCAGGAAAACTCCATATAGTAGTATTTTGTAATTCGTATGTTTTCATATAAAACACCTCCTACTATATATGTACGTAGAAAAATACAAAATTCCTTTAAAAAAATACAAAAAGATTTAATTTTCTTTAGTTATGCTTATTTTCCCCTGAAAAAATTCGTTTTTATTTAGTTTTATCTGAGAATATGATAAAATAGCCATGATATAGGAAGGAGTGTTTTTAATGGCAAATCAGAAAAATTTAGTTTTAAGTCCAGTTTTAAAATGGGTTGGTGGCAAAAGACAGCTATTGAATGATATAATTCCTATGATACCTAAAAATTGTTCGACTTATGTTGAACCGTTTATTGGAGGAGGGGCTGTATTATTTGAATTACAACCCAAGAAAGCAATAATAAATGATTTTAATAGTGAGTTAATTAATGTTTATACAGTTATCAGGGACTATCCTGAAGAACTAATAAAAGAATTGCAATTTCACAAAGATAATAATACATCAGAACACTTTTATGCAGTGAGAGAATATGACAGAAAACCAGAATTTTTTTCTCAAATGACACCAGTACAAAAAGCAGCAAGAGTTATTTATTTGAATAAAACTTGTTATAATGGCTTGTATAGAGTGAATTCTGCTGGACAATTTAATTCTCCATATGGGAAGTACAAAAATCCCAATATAGTGAATGAAACGGTCATTAAAGCGATGTCAAAGTATTTCAATGAAAATAATATTGTCATTAAAAATGAGGATTTTAAAGAAGCATTAAAAGGATTGAGAAGAGGTGCATTTGTTTATTTAGATCCACCATACATGCCAATATCTAGTTCATCTTCATTTACAGGTTATACTGAAAATGGTTTTAATGAAGACAAACAAAGAGAATTAAAAGAATTATGCGATAAATTAGATAAAAAAGGTATAAAATTCTTACAATCAAATTCTGATTGTGAATTTATACGAGAGTTATATAGTGGTTATAGAATAAAAACTATTAAAGCGAAAAGAGCTATTAATAGTAAAGGGAATTCTAGAGGAGAAATAAATGAGGTGTTGATATACAATTATGAGTAAAAATAAGGATTTATCAGTAGATGAAGCTTGGGAAAAGTTATTAGAAAAATATGACATTGTAAAGAAAATAGAAGAAGATGGGATATTTCATATTGAGGCTTCACAAATAAAAGAATTTAAAGAACCAAGATTAATGTCAAAATGGGATAGTTCAGAACAATTGCCTTCTGCTTTGAAACGTAATAAAATCAATATCTTGCCTAATAGTAGACGTTCTTATGTATTAGGAGATTTTCTTTTGTATCAAGACATTCCTGAACTTGAAGAACATGTAACAAAAATGACTGCAGTAGAATTACCAGAATATGAAAGTATAGATATTAACAACATTACATCTGAAGCTAATGCAATTAATGTATTGATATTATCAAAAATATTAGATGACTTTTTGGGTACCGATGAAAATGTTGGTACATTTAATGGACGTATGGGTACAGGTACATTTGATTTCAATGTTAATACTCTGAGAGGATCGAAACAACATATTCTAGTCAATAACGCTCAGTGTGAAATAGATGGTGGATTTGAAAATTCGGAGTCAGTAGTAATCATGGAAGCCAAAAACGTAGTTCATCCTGATTTTCATGTTAGACAACTTTATTATCCATATAGATTATGGAAAACTAAAGTTAACAAACCGATTAGACTTGTTTTCTCAATATATTCAAATAAAATATATCGTTTATTTGAATATGAATTTACTGATATAAACGATTACTCATCAATCAAATTGATTAGGAACAAAAACTATTCTCTTCAAGATATAGAAATTACATTAGAAGAACTAATTGAAGTTAGAAATGCTACACCAATAAAGTTTGATGATAATCAAGAAGATAAGAGTTTACCTCCATTTGTTCAAGCGGATTCATTTGATAGAATAATTTCTTTATTAGAGAATATGAATGATAATCCAATGAATGATGAAGAAATAGCAGAGTTAATGCATTTTGGTTCTAATTTAAGTAACGGAAAACCAGTTTTCAGACAATCTCAATATTACTATAATGCAGGCAAGTATTTGGGATTATTTGAAAAGATTCGTACTGAAGAAAATGAAGTGAAATCAGTTTTAACATCCTTAGGTAAAAAAATTTATAAAATGCAATATAAAGAAAGGCAATTAAAGTTGGTTTCTTTAATTTTAGAACATCAGGTATTTGCTGATTTCTTTGATGAGATTATTGCGAATTTTGGTAAATTACCTGAAAACAAGGATATTCAAGAAAGAATGAGAGAATTGAATGTTTGCAACGAGGGACAGATTGCTAGAAGGTCACAATCTGTGAGATGCTGGTTGAAATGGATTTTTAATTTAATTAGATTGTCATAAAAAAGGAGGAAATTTTGTAAGCGATAAGATAAAATTGGACTTTCTTAACATGAAAAAAGAATTAACGAAAAACGGCGGATTATTATATCAATATAGACCTTGTCGTAGAGATTCTACTACCATATATGATATTGAAAATATTCGTCATGATGTTGTGTACTCTCAGACTCCATTAAATATGAATGATCTCTTTGATTCGAAAATAGCTTTTTCAAATGAAAAAATATATGATAATATCATTTCTATGATGTTAGATACATTAGAATTAGAAAAAGAGCAGAGAAGAATAATATTCTATTTGATCAAATATAGGATTTTAGATCAAATTGGTGAATTTATTTTGTTATTAAAAGAGTTGAAAACATATATACAGAAAAAGCGATTAGAGATGCATCTAACCACTGTGCCACTGAAGCTATTTGTTACAAGACATTTAAATAACTTGTTTAAAAATGCCCCTAAAAGATGTAAAATCTATGGGAAAAGTTTATTTTATATTTTTGCTATTCTTGTTGAAGGTATGGAGGAAATATCAGAAGATAGTATTAATAGTATGGTGGCTAGCAATGATTTTTTAGATAAATTACAAAGGAAAATTGAGAAAATACACAAAGAAATATACATACCTAAATTAAAAGAATTTCTATCATCTATAACTATTTCTTGTTTTAGCTCAAGTGGATGGGATAATCAATTAATGTGGGCTCATTATGCAAGGAGTTATTCTGGTATTTGTATAGAATATGATTTTAATGAAATGAATGAATTTATTGGTTTTATTTATCCAGTATTATATGATAAAGATAGACTGACAATAACCATGCAGACATGGGAATAGAGAAATTTGAATTAAGTCAAGCTGATAAAATTAAATATTCGGAAGTTGATATGAAAAACATCTTTAGGTATTTATTAACTAAAAATGTATGTTGAGAATATGAAAAAGAATGGAGAATAATCAATCCTGGAGAACCAAATAAACCGATGTTTATTCCAGTTCCTTTTGTAAAATCTATAACATTGGGTATTAACATAGATTTATTCTGTAAAAAGTTACTTTTATCTTTATGTGAAGAAAAAAAGATTGATTGTTTTGAATTGTATATTAGTGATGAAAACTTTGAATTGAGTAGAAAACGAATTTCTACAAAAGATTTAGATTATGACATTAAACAAGATACAGAATACCTTATATTGTTGCTTAATCAAACAAAGGAATATATGCTAAAATTTAGTAGTAATTGTCAGACATGTACAACAGAGTTTGAAGAAAATAAAATTAATGTTGTTTTGATAAATGAAATCTTATTAGAATTAATCGACATACTTACAAATGTATATTTCTTTAAATATGCATTAAATTTGTTAATAAATCAAAACATTGAAGAATTTAAAAATGTTGACACACCTAAAGAAATGCAAGATGGAATAAGAAATATAGAGAAATTTGTTAAAAGTTCTAATTCTGTAATGGACTCATTAGACACCTCATTCACAAATTTTTTACAAAACTTGAGAATTAGCAGAAAAGAATATGTGACATTTCAAAATAAATTAAATAATATTAAAACATTAATTGAAAAAGTTGAATTGTTAGATTGGCATGACATTTTAGAGTTAAATTGATTATTTTGCAATCAATTACAATTAATATAATCACTGTCAAAAAAATGTCAATTTTCTTTTAAGTGTTGTACAATAGGGATACACAAATAAAAATGTTAAGTATTTAAGGGATATTTTCGAACTGTTTCTATTCCTAGATAACGATACTTTTCCAATCTCATATAACATATTAAAAAACTAATTATTAATTTCTTTATTTAATGGTTAAATATCGGATTAAATGGTAATTAAAATACTTAAAAATTAATATTACTTGCAATGAAGCTCCCTGCAATAAGCAACGGGGTACCTTTATTTTTATATTTAAAGATAACATATCTTTGACAGAATATCAGGCATTTAGGAAAAGTTAATTGGAAAATCAAGTGGAATAACTGGTTTAAGAAAGTTTATTATGTAAGTGTCAAACTAAAAGGCTCTATTATTACTGTTAAGATAACAGTTTAATAGAGCTGTAGTTATTTCATCATATAGATTGTTCGTTTTTTTATTAGTATTCTATTTTCTAATACTTATTGATTTGACGCTTACCATTATAAAATGAAAGCGGGATTTATTAGAACTATAAGAATTATATCATTAGGTAATAACTCTAAGCTCTAAAAATTACTTCTTCTTTTTCATACATCATTTTTGCACCAATCATAGAAATTATAACATAGATTACAGACCAACCAATTGTCATATACAAATGAGTGTAATTTAATTGATTAAAAATGATTTCCTTAATTACAATAACTACATTCAAAATTGGAATATTCATCATTGCCATTGAAACAGAACTTGGTTCCATGTACATAGTAATTACTGAAAGTAATACAGGAATTAAAGTAACAGGTGTTAAATACGTATTAGCTTCTTTTAGTGAACGTGCATATGTTGAAACTAATAACATTACTGCAGAGATAAAAATCACATATAATACAGCTAATAAAACAATTAATAGCATACTTTGAATTGATAGATCAATTGATATTGCCATAGTATCATTCATTCCAAATTTAAAGGCTAACAGTAAACCTACAGCAGATAAGATTGATGTGATACTTCCAAATGTAGCGGTAACAATCAGTTTTCCAATTAAGATAGAACTTCTTGATATGCTGGTAGAAAGCAATGGTTCCAAAGTACCACGTTCTTTTTCACCAGCTCCTAAATCAGTAGCAATTGGAACTATTCCAGAACCAGAATATCCAATAATCATCATTGGAATCAGCATTCCTAACATCATTAAAGACATACTATCGGCTTCTTCATCTTTGGCATGCTCATTATAGGTAAAAGGTTGCAATATTTTACTTGAAAGATTATTAGCTTCTAAATATGAAGCTAAATAGCTATTTTGGTAGTTACTAAACATTGTTTGTACGGTGCTTATAGCAGTTAATGCACGTTGAGAGGTAGTATCATAATATAAATCTACTTCTGGAATGGTACTTTTTGCTAATGATTCATTTATATCTTTTGCAATAATATATGCAGTAATTTTACCATCATAAGCTTCATTAATAGGATCTTTACTATTAACAAGTTCATAAATACCAGCTTCTTCAAAAACAGCTTTTATTTCAGGGTTATTTGTTTCTAAAACGATTTTATATTTATTATCTTCACTTGGTGCAGCCATATCTCCAACTGATGAAAAGATAAAAGTAAAAAGTAATGGCATGACAACAATAGGAATAACAAAAGTCATTAATAATGTTTTGCGATCTCTTAAAATATCTTTAAATTCTTTTTTTACAATTGTCATTATATTATTCATTATTGTTACCTCCAATACACTCAATAAATAATTCCTCTAGATTTTCTTTTTTATAATTCTCTTTTAATTGTTCAATTGTACCACTAGTAACAATTTTACCTTTATGAATAATAATAATTCGATCACATAATTTTTCAGTTTCATACATATTGTGACTAGAAAAAACAATAGCTTTATTTTCTCGTTTACATTTTAAGATGAAATCATGAATTAATTTACTTGATAGAACATCTAAACCAGTAGATGGTTCATCAAATAACATAACATCAGGATGATGAATAATACTGCGAGCTAAAGAAACTTTTTGTTTCATTCCACGACTATATTTTCCTACAGGGCGATCAATATAATCAGTCATTTCTAAATCTTGAGCGATTTGATCAACTGCATGCTTAGCTTCATCATCACTCATACCGTTCAATTTAGCAAAATAAGTCATATTTTCACGTCCTGTTAAACGGTCATATAAAGCAACATCACCGCCAAATAAGATCCCAATTTTTTCTCTGATTTTACTTGGATTATCAATGATATTATAACCATCAATAATTGCATTTCCATTAGTTGGTTTCAACATCGTTGCTATCATTCGTAAAGTCGTTGTTTTACCAGCTCCATTTTCACCAAGTAAACCAATTATTTCTCCTGGATTAACTTCAAAAGAAACATTTTCAACGGCATTTACCTTTTTAAATGTCTTGGTTAGATTTTCAACTTTTAACATATTCTTTCCTCCATTAATTATATATGTGATATAAGTATATACATATTTTTTGTAAACTAATATTTTCTATTGTAATAGAAATATAAATAAACTCGTATAATCATAATAATAAAGATACAGGTAATAATTCCCAATAATAAATCAAAGCTGTATAGGGGGGCTATTATAGATGCTAATGCCATACTAGTTATTTCTAAAATAAATACTGAATTGTTACCAATTTTATCATATATGAATAATTTTCTTTCATCATGATGATTGATATATTTATTGACTAACTTAGTTTTATTTTTAGCTAGAAAAAAGTTGGAAATTAAATTAATACATGGAAAAATGAGTAATGAAAACGATAGGCCAGTTTGATAACCGTAAACAAAATCTTTGTAATGTTTATTATTAGAATTAACCGATAAAACATTATTAGATAATAGAATAATTAGTGTTAATGAAACTAATATTAAGCCAATCATATAATAGTTTGTCTTTTTTAGGTCTTCCAGGGCCAAAGTTACTCTTTTATCCATTATTAAGTTCCTCCTCAAAGTCAAAAACTTCTTCTATCATTAAATTAAAATATTTAGCTATTTTATATGCTAAAACTAGTGATGCAGTATATTTGCCTACCTCAATTGAGGTAATTGTCTGTCGGGTTACCCCGACAGACCTTGCTAGTTCTTCTTGAGAAATTTTTCTAGCTTTCCTAAGTTCTGGAATTCTAGTCTTCATTATATCATCCCTTCAATGTAAAGTTGACTTTACATATATAGTATAGTTAACTTTGCATTCATTGTCAAGTTTACTTTGTAAAATAGAGATTTACTAAAACTAATCTTTAATTGGATATTTTTTAGCGTTTTTTATAAGTTTATTAATTATAATTTCTTTTGTATCAAGATTTAATGAGTATGCTAGTTGAAAACAATAAATCATTACATCAGCCAATTCTTCACTAATTTTATCTTTGTTATATTCATCATTCCATTGAATGCATTCTAGCAGTTCACTTGCTTCAATGACAATACTTTTAATTAAACTATCTGGATGTTCTAATTGATCCCATTTGCGTGCTTGAACAAATTCAATAATTTTATTTTCTATTTCTTTCATAAAATCCTCCTTGTAATAATTATATAAAGTTATCATCTTAATTCAAGTATTTTGAATAAGTGGTGGTTTAAGTGGGAATAAATAAATTAATGAAAACAAGCATAGTAAAATAGTAGGGAATATTTTAAAATTATTCTTGACTTTTTAAATATATTTGGTTAATATAATTCCAACGACAGTGAAAAGAAGAGTAATTCATGCTAGCTTGATAGAGAGTCCTTGGGTGGTGGAAAAGGATAGGTGAATATGAATGAAGATGGTCTTGGAGTTTTATAGGCGATATTTAGTCTATGACGGGTGTGCCCGTTAGCGCACTAGAGTATGATGGTACTCGAAGAGGTTATTATTGTGAGGTAATAATGAATTAAGGTGGTAACACGGGTTATAACTCGTCCTTTGTAGAGGACGGGTTTTTATATTTTAAGGAGGGTTATATGATTGAAATTAAACAAGTTAGTAAAGTATATCAATTAAAAAATCGAGAGGTAATAGCTGTTGATGATGTTTCATTGACTATTGAAGATGGTGATATCTATGGGATAATTGGTTATAGTGGAGCTGGTAAATCAACATTGGTACGTTTGATTAATCAATTAGAAATTCAAGATAGTGGAAAAATTTTTGTTGATAATCAAAATCTAGGAGACTTATCTTCTAATGAACTTAGAAAATTAAGAACTAAAATTGGAATGATATTTCAACATTTTAATCTATTATGGTCACGGACTGTTAGTGAAAATATAGAGTTAGCACTAGAAATTGCTGGTAATAAAGATAAACAAGAACGTCATAGTAAAGTTCAAGAATTAGTTGATCTAGTTGGGTTAACGGGCCGTGAAAATGCTTATCCTAGTGAATTATCAGGTGGTCAAAAACAACGAGTTGGTATTGCAAGAGCTTTAGCTAATGATCCTAAAATTCTTTTATGTGATGAGGCAACTAGTGCTTTAGATCCTGATACAACTAAATCAATCCTGGATTTATTATTAGAAATAAATAAAAAGTTAAATATAACAATAATTATGATTACTCATCAGATGGAAGTTGTACAAAAAATATGTAATCATATTGCTGTTATGTCTGAGGGAAAAGTAATTGAAACTGGTACTGTCAAAGAAATATTTACTGCTCCTAAACATTCAGTAACTAAGAGTTTTGTTCAGGAAGCAAAAAGCCATAATGATTTTAATGAAGAAATATTAAAACAAATTTATTCACAAGGAGAATTGTTAAAGGTTATTTTTGATGAAAAGATCAGTCGTCAACCAGTTTTGACAAAAGTCATTAGAGAAAGTAATGCAGATATCAATGTTATTGAGGCAAATTTAAATAATACTATAGATAGTTCATTTGGGATTATGATTTTACAAGTAATTGGAGATTATCAAAGAGTAAAAACTTTATTTGAAAAGTATTTGGCTAGAGTAGAGGTGATGTAAATGAGTAGTATTTTAGAGAATATTGATTTTGATACAATGGTCAATGCATTAAATGAAACATTATTTATGACGTTTGTATCTTTGATTTTTGCAGTGATTATTGGATTGATTTTAGGAATAACGATATATTTAACCCAAGAAGATGGTTTGTATCCGAATTTATTTGTTAATAAAGTTTTAAATTTAATTGTTAATGTATTAAGAGCGATTCCATATATTATTTTATTGATTCTTTTATTACCATTAACAACAACTTTAGTTGGATCAATGATTGGAGCAAAAGCAGCTTTGCCTTCATTGATTTTATCAAGTGCACCATTTTATGGAAGAATGGTAATGATAGCTCTTAATGAAGTTGATAGTGGAACGATTGAAGCAAGCAAGGCAATGGGGGCAAATAATTGGCAGATTATTACTAAAGTATTAATTCCTGAAGCTAAGCCAGCTTTGATTTCATCAATTACTGTTATGGCAGTATCGTTGGTTGGTTATACTGCAATGGCAGGGGCTATTGGAGCAGGAGGATTAGGTAATTTAGCATATTTATATGGAATGGTTAGAAATAACAATTATATAATGTATACTGCGACAATTTTAATATTAATTATTGTGTTTATTATTCAATTTATTGGGGATTATTTTGTTAGAAAGATAGATAAAAGGTAGGGAAAGATTATGAAAAAATTATTTATTGGAATTATTAGTTTATTATTGGCAATTACATTAACTGCTTGTGGTGGAAGTGGCAAACGTGATAAAAATACTTTATTAGTGGCAGCTACATCAAAACCACATGGAGATATTTTAACTGAAGCAAAATCAATTTTAAAAGATGAATATGATATTGATTTAGAAATTAAGATTTTAGATGATTATTATATATTTAATAAGTCATTAAATAATGGTGATGTTGATGCAAACTTTTTTCAACATATTCCGTTTTTTGAAAATGATATAGAACAGAATAAATATAATTTGGTTAATGCAGGTGGAGTACATATTGAACCCTTTGGTTTTTATTCAAAACAAATCAAAGATATAAAAGAATTAAAGAAAAATGATGTGATTGTTATTTCTAATTCAGTTGCAGATCATGGGCGTATTTTAGCAATTTTAGATAAAGCAGGTGTAATTGAATTAAATAGTGATGTTAAGGTTCAGAATGCAACTATTGAAGATATTAAATCAAATCCTTTAAATTTACAGTTTAAAGAAATCAAACCAGAGATATTAACAAGTGCTTATGAAAATAATGAAGGAGCATTAGTTGCAATTAATGGGAATTATGCAATAGATGCTGGTCTAAATCCAACTAAAGATGCAGTTATTTTAGAATCTGCTGATGAAAGCAATCCATATGTTAATATTGTAGCATGTAAAAAAGGTCATGAAAAAGATGAGAAAATTAAAGCATTAGTTGATGTTTTACAGTCAGATAAAATTAAAAAATTTATAACAGATACTTATAGTGATGGTTCTGTAATTCCTGTTGAGTAAAGATGCTAAATGTGGCATCTTTTTTAACTAAATTGCATATTTAATCCAAATAATTTATAATTAACTAAAATAAAAGGAGAAGAAAAATGCCAAAAGTAGAAGCTGTAGATTATCTAAATCAAAAGATTGATATAATAATTGATCGACCACTAGGATCAAAGCATCCTAAATATAATTTTATATATCTACTTAATTATGGATATGTTCCAGAAACGATTAGTGGAGATGATGAAGAATTAGATGCTTATTTATTAGGAGTGTTTGAACCAGTTAAAAATTATACTGGTAAAGTAATAGCAGTAATAAAAAGAATTAATGATAATGATGATAAACTGATTGTTGTTCCTGAAGGGGTTAATTATAATAATGAGCAGATTAGAGCTTTAACTGAGTTTCAAGAAAGGTTTTTTAAATCAAAAATAATTAGAGGTATTGATCATGATTAAAACTGTGGATGATTATATTAATAGTTTTCCTGATAATATTAAGGAAAAATTAATTTGTTTAAGAAAGATTATTGTAGAGAATGCTCCTGATGCTAAAGAGGGTATATCTTGGGGTGTTCCTACTTATAATCTAAATGGATTTTTAGTTCAGTTTGCAGTTTGTAAAAAACATCTGGGATTTTATACTTCTCCTGCGACACTTGTATGTTTTCAAGAACAATTAAATGGATATAAAACTAATTCTAAAAATACTGTTCGATTACCAATAGATCAGGATTTACCAGTTAATTTAATTAAAGAAATGGTACTGTTTAAAGTTAAGGAAAATAATAGTGATTAGAAAATTTAGTATTTTAGATATTGATCGAATTATGCAGTTATGGTTAGATGCTAATCTTGATGTTCATTATTTTATCAATAAAAGTTATTGGTTAAATCACTATGAAATGGTTAAGCAAATGATTTTAGATGCTGATATATATGTTTATGAAATTAATTACAAAGTATTAGGTTTTATAGGTATAGTTGATAATTATATAGCAGGGATTTTTGTTGATAAAACTTATCGTTGTCAAAATGTTGGTCATCAGCTAATCAATTATATAAAGAAAGATCATAAATATTTAATTTTATCAGTTTATCAAAAGAATCAAAAAGCAGTGAATTTTTATATAAAAGAAAAATTTAAGATTATTAAAGAGCATATTGATTTGGATACTAATGAAGTAGAGCTAGTAATGGAGTATAATCATAAAAGAATAGAATCAAAATAATTATTTATATTTGTTGTGAGATTTATCATATAATTCATGTAATATATACATAGATATTGTTTTAACTGTGGTAGTAATGTTTGCTTTTATTATTTGAAAAAATACATAATTATAACTAAAGAAATATATCATAAAGTCAATAATTTGTATAAAGTTTTTTCTAAAAATAAGTATATTTGAGCTAAAAAAACTTATTTTAATAGTTTTTAGCTCTTTTTGTATTTATAAGTTTTTTATCAGTTGACAATATATCAATTTTAAAGTTGTGGATAGTATATGACTAAAGTTATAGAATATTCTAAATTGTGTTTTAAGTGATGAAAAATGTATAAATGAAAGTATTAATTCTATTTTTTTAAAATTATAATAGATGATAAAAAATAAATTGCTTCTTATTGGGTATGTAATTATTTAGAGGTTTTGATATAAAGTATATATGGAAATAAAATATATAATTTTCATAAAAAATTAATATATTGATTTAGGGGCATACTGTTTTAAATATATTTTTCTTGTTTGGTAAATTGAATAATTTAACTAAGTAATATGTTAAAATGGTTTTGGAGGTAACTAAAATATGAAACGTAAATTTTTCTTTTTTGATATAGATGGAACATTAGCAGTTGGCACACCAGGAAATCAATATATTCCTGAATCAACTAAATTAGCTATTTCTAAACTTAAAGAAGCTGGGCACTTTTTAGCAATTGCAACAGGACGAAGCTATGCTATGGCAGTTGATTATATGAGACAACTGGGGTTTGAAAATATGGTCAGTGATGGTGGTAATGGAATTACGATTGCTAATGAATTAATTGAAATTGAACCATTAGACTATAAAAAATGTTTAGCATTGATTAATGAGTGTATTGAAAAAAATTATATTTGGGCTATTTCTCCAGATAATAGTAAAAGAAGGTTAACACCTGATAAAAGATTTCTTAATTTTACTCATGATAATTATATGGAAACAATTGTTCAAGAAGATTTAGATCCTCGAAATTTTAATGAAATTTATAAGGTATATGTAGCGTGTTTTGCACCTGAAGAACAAAAATTAGAAAATTTAAAATATTTGCCATGGTGTCGTTTTCATAAAGAATATATCTTTGTTGAACCTGATGATAAGTCTATTGGTATCAAAAAAATAGTAGATTATTTTAATGGTGATTACCAGGACGTAGTAGTTTTTGGTGATGAGAAAAACGACTTGAAAATGTTTAAAGATGAATGGATAAGTATTGCTATGGGGAATGCTGTTGATGAGCTAAAACAAAAAGCTGATTATGTAACTAATGATTGTAATAAAGATGGTATTTATAATGCCTGTAAATATTTTGGGTGGATTGATTAATGGCAGTTAGTCGATTATTTGAAATTTTATACTATTTAGTTGATCATAAGCAAACTACTGCTAAAGAATTGGCTGAATATTTTGAAGTTTCAGTTAGAACCATTTATCGAGATTTAGACCGATTACTTGTAGCTGGAATCCCTATTAATACAGTTCAGGGAAACAATGGGGGGATATCAATTGATGAAAACTTTGTTGTAGAAAAAGCGGTTTTTAATCCCCAAGAACAAAAACAGATTTTAACAGCAATTCAAACTATTGAGCATCTACAAGGTACTAATCAAAATGCATTAGTTACAAAATTAAAAGCTATGTTTGATCAAGAGCAACGTGATTGGATTGAAGTGGATTTTAGTACATGGCACAAAGCTAATAACCTTAATCATAAATTTTATTTATTAAAAGAAGCTATTTTTAATAATCGAATAGTAGAGTTTAATTATGTTAATTCTTATGGTGAAAACTCTAAGCGAAAAGTATTACCTAATAAATTATTTTTTAAAAGCAATACCTGGTATTTACAAGGATACTGTCTGATTAAAACAGATTATCGAATTTTTAAATTAACAAGAATTAGTGATCTGGTTCTAACTTCTGATGTGTCTAATGAAAAAATCAAATTTCCACCCATAATAACATCTTATGATAATCATTTTATGATGAAAAAGGTTAAATTAAAGTTTAATAAGAATTTAGGAAATGTTGTTTTTGATGAATTTGATAAAGATGAAATTTTATTAGATCAAGCAGGTAATTATATTGTAGAAACTGATGTTTTTGATAATTACTGGCTAATAAGTTTTATTCTTTCGTTTGGTAGTCAAATTGAAATAATTGAGCCAATTGATTTAAAAGAAAAATTACTAGATGAAATAGAAAAAATAAAAAAGATATATAAATAGTAATTTGAGAAGAAATAAACTATTTAATTGGTTTTTAATAAACATGACAGACCATGTCATATTTGCTTTGTTATAATGGTAGTGCAAGGAGATGATTGTAATGGAAATTATAACAGTTGATGAGGGTAATATTGATAAGGAGCATATTTGTTGTGCTATTTCATCTAATAATGATATTCAAGTAAAATCTAAAAAGAGTTGGTTAAAAGAACGTTTTAGTGATGGATTAGTGTTTAAAAAGATAAATGTTAGGGGAAAATGTTTTATTGAATATTTACCAATTGAAAATGCCTGGGTACCGATTAAAGGAAGTAATCTAATGTATATAGATTGTATGTGGGTTTCTGGAAAATTTCAAGGACATGGTTATGCTAAAGGATTATTAGATAGTTGTATTTTAGATAGTAAAGAAAAGTATAAAGATGGTTTAGTAATTCTTTCTTCAAAAAAGAAGATGTCTTTTTTAATGGATAAACAATTTTTATTAAAATATGGTTTTGAAGTAGTAGACTGTATTGATGATAAATATGAGTTAATGTTTTTAGCTTTTCATGATAATGTAGAACAGCCAAAATTTAAGATTAAACAATTAAAGATAGAGGATAGAGGGTTTGTACTGTATTATAGTCATCAATGCCCATTTACTGCCAAATATGTTGATTTATTAAATAAGTATTGTGATGAAAATGATATTGATATTGTTATAAGATATATAGATAATAAGGAGATGGCACAGACAAGTCCAACTATTTTTAATACTTATAGTTTATTTTATGAGGGTAAATTTATAACTAATGAAATACTTTCAATAAAAAAATTTGAAAAGATTGTAGGAGAAGTAAAATGAAAAAAATAGATTATAAGAAGGAGTATAGAGAGTTATATTTACCAAAGCAAGAACCCATGTTAATTAATGTACCTAAAATTACTTATGTAACTGTATGTGGTAAAGGTGATCCAAACACTTGTGAAGAGTATAAAGAAGCAATAGAATTATTATATGGTATTTCTTATACAATTAAGATGTCTAAAATGACAGATGATAAAATTGATGGTTATTTTGAATATGTAGTGCCGCCACTTGAGGGATTATGGTGGTTAGATAAAAAACCAGAAGATTTGTTTATTAGTGATAAAAATAAGTTTTATTGGAAAGCAATGATAAGGTTACCAGAGTTTGTTACAGTAAATGTTTTTGAAATAGCTAAAAATAAATTAAAGATTAAAAAACCTAATCTAGATATAAATAAAATTAATTACGAAGAAATAGAAGAGGGGAAATGTGTTCAAATAATGCATATTGGAAGTTATGATAATGAAGTTACTTCAATTAAAAAAATATATGATTTTATTGATGAAAATGGTTTAGAAATTGATATAAATGATTGTCGCTTACATCATGAAATATATTTAAGTGATCCAAGAAAAACAAAAGTTGAAAATTTAAAAACAGTAATAAGATATCCTGTAAAATAGAACTTATTTAATAATTTTTCATATTTTAATTATAGGTGATAGTATGAAAAATTATGAAAAGACGGTTTTAAAAGTATCAATTATAACTTTAATTGGAAATATTGTTTTATCAGTTTTTAAGATATTAATAGGGGTTCTTTGTGGGTCAAATGCAATTATTTCTGATGGGATTCATAGTGCATCTGATGTTTTAAGTACAGTTGTTGTGATGATAGGTGTTAGATTATCTAGCAAGGAAAGTGATAAAGAACATCCTTATGGTCATGAGCGATTTGAATGTGTGGCAGCAATTATACTATCAGTGATGCTTTTTTTAACTGCGAGTATAATTGGTTATTCAGCAATCAAGAATCTTTTTACTACTAATAATGAGATTCACTTTGGGATGTTTGCAATTATTATTGCAATTATTTCTATAGTTACAAAAGAGGCAATGTACTGGTATACTAAAATTAATGCTGATAGAATTAATTCAAATGCGTTATTGGCAGATGCCTGGCATCATCGTAGTGATGCATTTTCATCAATTGGAAGCTTAATTGGAGTAATTGGATTTTATTATGGTTATTATATCTTAGATTGTATTGCAGGAATTATAATTTGTTTTTGTATTTGTAAAGTTGCATTTGATATTTTTAATGATGCAATCAATAAAATGATAGATCATGCATGTAGTGAAGAATTTGAAAATGAATTAATTACTTTAATAAAGAAACAAGAAGGTATATTAGGTATTGATGATTTTAAAACAAGGATGTTTGGTAATAAGATATATGTTGATATAGAAATTAAAGTTGCTGGTGATGATAGTCTTCAACATGCTCATTTGATTGCACATAAAACACATGATGCAATTGAAAATATTTATCCAATTGTAAAACATTGTAATATTCATGTAAATCCTGGAAAATAATCGGTAACAACCGATTTTTTTATTTAATTGCAATCTTTATAGTAAATTTAAAGAAAAGAGTAAATTGTTATCAAAGAATTTTTTATAATATCAGACATAATTATTTTATAGAAATGGTAGAATATTATATAGAAATGATTGGTTGCATTTTTTATAGTAAAAGTTTGTAATGATAATCATAGGCTTATTTTTGATGGTGGTAATGTTTATTATTGTATAATAAGCAATATAGTAACGATTTAGTAAAAAGTTGTTTAGATATGATAAGTTTAATCAAGTATATTTGATTTTGGGATAAATGATTTAGAGGGGGGATACTAGAGGGTTAATGATAAGTGAGATTTTTGCATATATGTTATATTGATGTGGGAGATTGATATGGGGATTAATATGGCAATGTTTTAAAAACAACGGAATTATATATAAATGGATAATTAAAAAGCCATAAACTCAATTAATTTTTATTGAGAATATGGCTTTTTTTTACAAAGTTTTACTTATTTTCACAGAACTATTAATTCTGCGACTCTTATTATAGCACAAATAACTACAAAATCAAACAAAATGTTATTTATCTTGCAAATCATTTATTAAATAAATTATTACTTTTATTTTTTAAAACTTACTTTCATAAAGGAGAAAAAATATGCAAACAAATAAAAAATTTTTTTTAGTCACTAAAGAATGGCTTGAGTTAAAAAAGATGTCAGTAAAATACTCATCATATGTTAAATATGAAACAGTTATTTTAAAGCACATAATACCTTTTTTTGATGATTATACTATAGAACAAATTAATGATGATATAATTGTATCTTTTTTTAAAGAATTAATTGATACACAAAAATATTCTAATAGTACCCTTCATACTATACGTTATGTTATGAAATCTATTTTAGAATATGCAGAAAAGAAATATTGTATTCAAACAATCAATTTTAGCTTTATTAAATTAAATCGGTCTAAGGGAAATCTTAGAATTTTAAGTGAGAATCAAAAAATATTATTAGAAAAATATTGTTTTAATCATTATGAACCTATATCTATAGCTATTTTAATTGCTTTGTATGGAGGTCTTAGAATTGGTGAAATCTGTGCTTTGAAATGGGAGGATGTAGATTTAAATAATGGGATTATTGCAGTTAGTAAAACTGTTGAAAGGCTTAAAAATAATGATAACATGGAATCTAAAACTATTTTAATGATTTTAGAGCCTAAAACCCAAACTTCAAAAAGAATTGTCCCAATACCAGTATTTTTAAAGGAATATATGCAAAATTACTATGATTATTTAACTGTAATTGATTCTAGCTATTATTTACTAACAAACAGTGAAAAAATCCCAGATCCTCGTACAATTCAAAATCAATTTCAAAGATTATGTCAGGATAATAATTTTCAAATCAATTTTCATTCATTAAGACATACTTATGCTACTCACTGTGTAATGCAGGAAGTGGATCTAAAGTCATTAAGTGAAATGTTGGGACATTCTAATATTTCTACTACATTACAACTATATGTTCATTCATCAATTGAATTTAAAATAAATCAAATTAATAAGATCTCTGCACCTGTAATTTCGCAGAATTAATAGTTCTGTGAAAGCAAAAGAAATGAGGTTAATGATGTACTGGTATATAGTTCATATAAAACTTGAACGGAGTTCTAAACTAGTTAAATTTTTTAATCAACAGAATAATACAATAGCTTTCGTTCCTAAAATGGAGAGATGGTACAACATTAAGGGAAAGAAAAATTATATTATTAAGGATTTGTATCCTGATTATGTCTTTATTAAAAGTGAGATGGATCAATTAGAATTTAATGAAAGATTTAAAGAATTTTTTAAATCAATTGATGGCATTGCCCAGTTGTTAGAATTTGAAGACGTTTATGTTTTAAAAACTGAAGAGCAGATTTTAATGGAAAGATTACTTGATAATAAAAACATAATTAGACACTCAGTAGGAAACATAGTTAATTCAAAACTTATTGTTGAAAAAGGACCATTAGTCAATTTAGAAAATAAAGTTATTAAAATTGATCGACATCAAAGACTAGCGGTTTTAAAGAGTGATTTTTTCAACAAAATAACTGTTCCTTTAGAAGTTGTTAGTAAATCATGAACTGGTATGTGTTATTTGTTTTATCAAATCGGACTAATCAACTTCTTAGAAATTTAAATAAGAAAGATAATATCGAAGCATTTATACCTCAATATCAATATTATCGTAGGATTACTAAAGACTACGATATAAAACCTATGTTCACTAATTATATTTTTGTCAAATCTTTAATGAATCAAACTGAATTTAATACATTTTTAATGAAATTGGATAATGAAAAAGATGGTTTGATTAAACAATTGGTGTATTTAGATACATCTGCTTTAAAAGAGGCAGAAATTGAAATGTTTAATTACTTATTGGATGAATCCTATGTTGTAAAAATGTCCCAAGCTTTTTTACAAGATGGAAAGGCAAAAGTTTATCATGGTCCATTAAAATATTTTGAAAAAGATATTATTAAAGTTGATAAATATAATCAGGTGGCATATTTAAATTTATCTTTTATGAATAGAAAGATAAAAGCAGGATTAAAAATAACAAGCAAAAATTAAGCTGGGGAGAATGGTTTACCGCCCCCAGCCATTATTTTGAACATAGTTCCTTACTTGGGGTAAGGGGAAACTATGTTCTTTTTTGTTTTTAGGGGGGAGATTAAGATAAAAAAATTGTTGATAGTAGGAGCAGGAGGTCATGGGAGATGTTGTCTAGATATAGCTAGAGAATATTATGATCATATTGCTTTTCTTGATGATAATCATATTAATAATATGATTAATGATTGTAAAGTTATTGGACAGATTGATGATATGCGATTATATTGTTCTGAATATAAAGATATTGTTATTGCTATAGGCAATAACAAGCTTAGGAAACAATTATTTAATAAGGCAGTTGAATTAGGTTATGACTTAATATCATTAATATCGAATAAAAGTATTATTTCTAATTATGCAAATATTGATAAAGGAACAGTTGTTTTTCCTAATGCTGTAATTGAAGCAAATGTAACAGTTGGTAAAGGCTGTATTATTTCAACTGGAGCAATAATTGATCATGATGCTGTTGTTGGTGATTATTGCCACATTAATGCTTTAGCTGTAGTTTCATCAATGACTAAAATAACTGAATATACTAAAGTTGATTATGGCCAGGTTTATCGAAAAAAAGATATGGATGAAACATGGAAGGAAGAGTATGTAAAACAGTTTGGCGAAGAACCGAGCTTTTTTTAGTTGGGAGGTAAATAATGTATCAAAAAGGAATTAAAAGAATTCTAGATTTTATTCTAGCATTAAGTGGGCTTATTGTTTTAAGTCCTGTTTTTATTTTTCTATGTATTTGGATTAAGCTTGACAGTAAAGGACCAGTTTTGTTTAAACAAAAAAGAGTAGGAATTAATAAAACATATTTTAATATCTTGAAGTTTAGAACGATGTATAAAGATACTCCTAAGGATATGCCAACCCATATGTTAAAAGATCCAGATCAGTTTATTACTAAAGCTGGTAAGTTTTTAAGAAAGACATCTTTAGATGAACTGCCACAAATTATTAATATCTTAAAAGGAGAAATGGCAATTATTGGACCAAGACCAGCATTGTGGAATCAAGATGATCTAGTTGATCAAAGAGAAAAATATCATGCTAATGATGTAAGACCAGGTCTTACAGGCTGGGCACAGATAAATGGAAGAGATGAACTAGAAATACCAGTAAAAGCAAAGTTAGATGGAGAATACGTAAAACATATCTCTTTTTTATTTGATCTAAAATGTTTCTTTGGAACAATTACATCAGTATTAAAAAGTGATGGCGTAGTAGAAGGTGGAACTGGTTCGATGAAGGGAGAGAACCAATGACAAAAAGAGTATTAATAACAGGTGCGAATAGTTATATTGGAACTTCGTTTGAAAGATACATAAAAGAAAATTATCCAGATGATTTTAAAATAGATACATTGGATATGTTAAATCCTAGGTGGAAAGAGTTTGATTTTTCAAAATATGATTCTATATTTCATGTAGCAGGAATAGCTCATGCTGATGTAGGTAATGTATCGGAAGAAACTAAACAGTTATACTATAAAGTTAATTGTGATTTAGCATATAAAACAGCATTGAAAGCAAAAGAATCCAGAGTAAAACAGTTTATTTATATGTCTTCAATCATTGTATATGGTGAAAGTGCACCTTATGGTAAAACAAAGGTCATTACTCAAGATACTAAACCTAAACCAGCTAATTTTTATGGAGATAGTAAATTACAAGCGGAAATAAAACTATCTCCTTTACAAGAAGACAGTTTTAATATTGTTATAATCAGGCCACCAATGATATATGGACCTAACAGTAAGGGGAACTATCCAGTACTTTCGAAGCTGGCACATAAGCTGCCATGTTTTCCAAATATAAAAAACCAGAGAAGCATGCTGTATATAGAGAATTTATGTGAATTTATTTATCTGCTCATTAGAAATAATGAAACAGGTCTATATTTTCCACAAAATGAGGATTATGCAAGTACAACTAAAATTGTAAATGTAATTAGACCAGGAATTAAAATACTTGGTTTTTTAAATATTGGAGTACTGATATGTTCAAAGATACCTGGAAAGATAAGTGGGCTTTGTAATAAGGCATTTGGGAGCATGGTATATGATAAATCAATGAGTAATTATAAAAATATGTATAATCGTTATAGTTTAACTGAATCAATTCTGAAAACAGAAGGAATAAAAAGATGACAAAAAGGATATTAGTGATTACTCAATATTTTTATCCTGAAAATTTTAGAATTAATGATTTGGTACTGGAATTAAAAAATAGAGGGCATGAAATAACAGTATTAACAGGACTGCCTAATTATCCTAAAGGTGAGTATTTTGAAGGATACAGTGTAGAAAAAAACTGTGATGAAATATGGAATGATATACATGTATATCGTTGTAAACTAAGACCAAGAAAAACAGGATCACTTAACTTGGTAAGAAATTATTTTAGTTTTGTAAAAGCTGCTAATAAAAAATTAAAAGAACTTGAAGATAAAAAATTTGATTTGATCTATGTTTTTGAAGTATCACCAATAACAGTAGCTTTGCCAGCAATTAAATTTAAAAAGAAAAAACATATACCAATTATTATTAATATCCAGGATCTGTGGCCAGAAAATATTATTGCAGTAGCAGGAATTACTAATTCAATAATAATTGGATTAATAAATATAATGGTAAATTATATTTATAAACACTGTGATATTATTTTAACTGCTAGTCCTAGTTTTGTATCTAAGATTCAAGAACGTGTAGAGGATAAAGATAAGGTTAGATACTGGCCACAATATTCAACTGTTGAAAAAACAAATGAAGAAGTGGATATTTATGATAAAGACTATTTTAATATAGTATTTACTGGTAATATCGGTGAGGCTCAGGGAATTGATTTAGCAATCGAAGCAGCTAGAGAATTAAAAGAGGAAAAGATATGCTGGCATTTTGTAGGTGATGGTAGAAATAGAGCTAAATTAGAAAATCTTGTAAGAGAATATGGATTAGAGAATACAGTTAAATTTTATGGATTTCATCCAGAAAATGAAGTTCCCAAATATTTAAAAGATGCAGATGCAGCCCTTTTGATACTCAAACCAAATCCAGTATTTGAGATGACAATTCCAGCAAAACTGCAAACTTATTTAGCATGTGGAGTGCCTATATTAGGGTGCGTCAGTGGTGAAGGAAAGAGGGTCATAGAGGAATCTGGAGCTGGTATTGTGGGTGATGAAATATCTGTAAAAGGATTAGTGAGTGTATGTAAAGAATTTTTAGAATTTGACCTATCTAAATTGGAGGTTTATAGGAATAAAGCATATCGGTATGGCAATGAAAATTTTAATAAGAATAGGCTTATTAAAATTTTGGAGGATATAATGAAAAGGATATAATTACTGATAGGGAGGGAATTCAAATGGAAATTATTTATAGGACAATAATATTTATATTTATAATTGGATTATTAGAATATATTTATAGAGTAGTAAAACATTCTATGATATACAATGAAATAAGATTTTTAGTTCATACTAATTTTATTGATTTCTTAAAATTTATTTTAATTGATATACCAATGTATATTTATGATTTTATAAAAAATAGTGTGTTAATAATAATTTCTCCAATAAATTTAATAAGAGTGATAGCAGAAAAATTAACATATATTAATTGGCGAGATATATATTTTCCAAATATTCAAAAACTTTTAAAAAAAATTAGTACTCTTATCACAATTCCACTAAAATATATATATGGTAAAATAAATAAATTTTATAAAAAAAAATTTGAATCAGTAAATCATATTAATCAACAGATTGAAATATTTTTTGAGTGTATCAGTAGTTATATACAAAAAGATAATCCATTAAATAATACGCGTGCTTCAAGACATATTATTGGTTTAGGAATTATTGGATTGCAGTTTGGCATATCATATATAACTACTTTGGCAGGTGCTAAACTTATATTTTCTTCATTAAGTATTATAGCACCATATATATTTGCAGCTGTTATACAAGGTTTGATAGTTGTTTTTTCAATGAAAGCATTTGAAAAAAGACGAAAAAATTCGAAGTATATGGTTGCATTAATATTTACAGTAATTGTATCGATATGTTTTTCTTATACTGGAATTGTAATATCTCAGGATTCACCTAAAAAAACATACCAAGCAGCATATGAGACCTACGAAAAAACTTTTAATACAATTAAAGAAGAAAGCCTGAGTAATCTTTATAATGACGAAAATATGAAAGATAGATTGAAACAGATTCTAGAAAATATAAAAAGTAATGGCGAAATAATTCAAGATATGAAAGAAAATTATAATAATAATTTATCTAGTACAGAAAGTCCTACTAGAAAAACTGAAACAAGGCGTGATGAAAATGGTCAGCCCTATACTGCTTATATTGATGGAGTAAGAGAGTATGAGGAATATATAAATAGTAGCAAAATAGAATTACAAAATATTATAAATAGATTAGATAATATATTAAATTTGTTTCCAGAAGTGTTAAAAAAAGATATTTCTGATGATTTAGTCGAAAATGTGTATGATGTATTAAAAAATAGTTCAAAAAAAGTTTCTGGGGATACAGTTTCTATTGAGAAAATAAATCAATTAATCAAAGAGGTAAATTCTTTAAAAAATGAGTTGAATCTAACAGGATTTATAGAAATAAAAGAAGATGAGCTTAATGATTTAAATAGCAGTGTCAAGTTATATGAACAGATTAACGAAATTATATTAACACCAAGTAAAGATTTATTTGGTAGTAATAAAAATGACAGATTAAGTAATTCTAGTGAAAAATCATCATTAATAAAGATGATACAAAATATTTTTAAAACAGGTGTTTCTAGCGATATGAGTGATTTAGCCACAATCAGAGAAGAAATTCGTAGTAACGCAGAAAACAGTTATAAAAAATTAGAAATATTAGGAGCAGCAAATATTTCAGATGATAAAAAAGATGTTTTAAAAAGAGCAAAAGAAGAAGTAATGTCTTTACCTAGTATTTTTTCGTATGCTATATCTGTAGGAAGATTACAAAACCAAGATACAAAAGATTTTATAATAATGTTAATAATTGCTTTATTTGTTGATGGTTTTTCAGCATATTTAGGATATATAAGAGAAAAGCAGAATGATTCATTTATTTATGTTAAAAATAGTAAAGACTATTTTGAACAGTATGATGATATATTTGAAGTACTATTTACATCTTTGATGTCTAGTTTTAAAACTAATATTGTTCAAGGTAACTATACTGAATTAGAGGGCAGTAGTTTTAGAAATCAGTGTTTAAACTATATTTCTGTAACAACAGATAGAATAAGAAGTTTTTTAGAATTGTTTGAAATTTCAGAAGGAAGTTATCGAAATGGTTATAATTTAAAATGTGTTTATGATAAAGAAAAATTAAGAGAATATACAGCTATTATATCTTTTTTATTAAAAACTAATTTATTAAAATTAATTTCAAAAAAACAGTATGATCAACTATATAAAAAGCAATTTTGGGATAGTGAAAATTCAGATAATAATGCAAAATTCTATTTATTGCTTAGAAGTAAAGGAGAAAACTATTTAAGAGAAAATATGCCCTTTCAGTATATAGCTGGTGATATTGAATCAAAATCAAGTATTGAAAGAGGTGATGATGAATGAAAGAAGCATTTATATTAGGTTATGTATTACTTTTTTCGTTGTGTTTTTTTGTTGGAACTGAAAAGGCAAAAGATAAAAGAGGAATGTATTTAAATCGACCTGCATCAAGCAGTATACCTGTATTTGTATGGAATTTAGGGGTTTCTATAGTAGGAATAATTCTTTTTTCATATTTGATTTATTTGTATAAAAATACTATGGACATATTTCTAATAAAATTACTTTTTAGTTTTTTAATTTTTTTAGTATTTGTAGAAATATATTTAAGTACAAATAAAAAGCTAAAGAAGTTTATAAAGATATTAAAGATCAAAAAATATCAAAACAATGATTCTGATTCAAGTGATGATACAGATTATAATGATAGCATTGGCATAATGGATACAGCAGTATGTAAAGGAATGAAACCACTATTATTTATTTCATCAATTATTTTTTTAGTCTTTTATGGATTAGATTATTTTGATGTAACAGATGTTTTTTATAATCTGTTAATAGATTTCGGTTTGGCTAATTGCTTTGCTTTAATGCTTTTCAATTCTATAATACTGTTTATATTTACATTATTTCAATTTAATAGGTTTCTGTCTAATAATACATCAAGTAATAATCTAAATACTTATGATAGTGTGGCTGATATATTAAATGGAGAAGTAAAAAATTAAAGGAAGCAGATAAAGATGAATAAATTTAAAAATAAAACATTATTAATTACTGGAGGAACTGGTTCCTTTGGTAATGCCGTATTAAATAGATTTTTAGAAACAGATATCAAAGAAATCAGAGTGTTTTCAAGAGATGAATTAAAACAGGATAATATGAGACATGAATATCAGGCTAAATATCCTGATGTTTTTTATAAGCTTAAATTTTACATAGGCGATGTAAGAGATATTAATAGTATCAAAAATGCTATGTATGGTGTTGACTATGTATACCATGCAGCTGCCTTAAAGCAGGTACCTTCTTGTGAATTTTTCCCAATCGAAGCAGTTAAAACAAATGTATTAGGAACAGAAAATGTTTTAACAGCAGCAATAGAATGCAAAGTTAAAAGAGTAGTATGTTTAAGTACAGATAAAGCAGCATATCCTGTAAATGCAATGGGTACAAGTAAAGCAATGATGGAAAAGGTAATCGTAGC
>ERZ808049.255-NODE-255-length-39123-cov-6.376018_pt1 | contig 39123 bp, 52 predicted proteins | sample MGYA00380198_ERZ808049 | MGnify/ENA primary metagenome ERZ808049 (study PRJEB31490, sample SAMN06133414) | mouse gut metagenome | isolation source: Z2_2 | host: mice | place: China: Chengdu | collected 2015-05 ...
TCCACAAAGACGCGCTTACGGCTGTTCTCGCTGCGTCCCATAATAAAATATGCGGCAACTGCCTTCGTCCCATCTGCGCTCTTGCCGAGGATGATGCCCCTTCCCGGATATGCGTTGTTCTTTAATTCCTGTTCAATAGATAACATCTTCATAGATAGCTCTCCTTTTGCTCTGAAACTTTCTTACGGACTTTGCAGTTTCATTATAACCATCCCATTTTATAAGTTCAACTAAAAAAAGAACTTCCACTCTGTAGATTTTCTAATATAGATTAATCAGTAGGCAACATCACGTTTGAGGAAATGAACCTTTTAAGCATTTACGACACCGGAAGCAGACAGGGGGCGTGTTGGTATCCATTTTTCGGGCAAAGTTGTCTATAAATCTAAGCCTCATTAGCGCCGTCCATACTCAGGACTGTTCCGCTTGGCACGTTCAAGCCCCACTGATACAATATCCTTACTCACCGCCTATAGAGCTGGAAGTCATCTCTCATCTGGTATCAACTGTTCCAATTTTTCATAGAACTGCTCATAAAAATCCCTCTGAAAATCATAAGGCTTACGATAGAACACATACAGTAGACTTAACCCTGTCTGTTTCACCGCATGTCCATCACTGCTCCCCCCTACTTCTGCTCTTACTATTTCTAAAAAATCATGCCAGTCCAGTACAAACCGCTCGTATTTTTTCAGATTCGGAATCCCCAGCCATTTATTTACCTTCACTTTCGTGCGGTGTGTTTTTCTGCACTCATGTATCTGATGGAAATAACAGAATGTTCCATTTTCATAAATGCGACCGAGAGGAAACAATCTGCAGAATCCCGGTCTGAAACTATGTATGCCGCAGCGGCCTTCTTCATTTAGGAATGAACAGCACTCCTTCGTCCCTGTCATATTCAAATGGGGAAGGATCAATCCATCCACAACATCCAGTCCAATTACGCCTGTGGATGTCTCTTCTCCATCCGGATTCCGGCTCATAAGTTCATCAAAGCTTCGATTGAGATTTTTCGTCATCTGGTAAATGTCATAAGGGTCAAGCAGGATAGAGTTACCCATGCCGATGCAGCAGTCGGAACAGCCGCTGCAATCATCACATCCCATCTTTACCATGTCGTTAGAGGTATATCGTTTTCTGTCAGATACCTCGTTCATGTCAATATCACGTTTCATCTACATTTCTCTCCTGTTATACCTATACTGTCTCCTAACCATACATTATACAATCTCTTCCACCGCCATCGGTAATTCATACAGGGTGTCCGGGGCAATATCCGGACACAGTGAATTATTGCGGTTCTTACCAATATCCCATGCAAGAGTATCATTCATTACCGTACAGGTGTCAATAAAAATATCTCTATATATACTTGACTTTATATAAAATATACCACATTTGCTGTATCGAAAAAACCACAAACTTGAAGTCTGTGGGTTTTCATACATAATAGCATAAGTTCAGTTGTTGATCCAAAATCATATTCATAAGCAATAGTATCTCCAACATCCACAACATCACTTAATCTATAATTCCTATATTTGGATGGCGGTCCCAAAAATCTATCGGTATTCGGACAAATTTCATATTGTATTCCGTTAATTGAAATGTACTGAGATACCCACAACACTCCACCTAATGTTTTCATCCCCTGTTTTTTCTTAGCGAACTTACTCTCCCCAGATGCAAGGTCATCGTACACCAATGCATAGAGATATTCGTTGACCGACATCCCGATTGCGGATGCTGCCTCTTTAATTCTTTCCTTTTCCCCTATCGGAATCTTAAAATTTATCCGGTCATAATGTTCCTTTGCGTGCTGATTCTTATACTCTGTCCGGTTCATAGACACTACCTCATTTTCCTTTTCTTGCAATATAACATTGTCGTGCGCACGACACAAGGAAAAGATTTTCTTATTTGTCAGTTACGTGTTAGTTACGTGTTAGTTATCGTGAAAATTTTGTATGATTTTGTACTGTTTCATAGGAAATTCAGAGTATAAGAAAACCCCGGAAACACGCTGTTTCCGAGGAATATCTTTCTTTTGCAATATTCGCTTGAATTATCTCTTTGATAGTTCCGAATCCCCATTTTAAGGGATTCTTGAGCCTTTTGTCAGTTACCTGTCAGTTATCCAAACACCCACAAAGTTTCCCACATCGCCTTTTATCATGAACTCATGTTTTTATGATGCCTTTTTCGGATTTTATAACTGCTCAAACTGGACGTGTTCGGATGCTCCAGACAAATAGAGGTCGTCGATTGTTCTGACCATCTTCTTTCCGTCTACCGTGTGAATCTCTTTCACATGGTATGACTGCCCTCTTGAGGCACGTCCACAAACGTTCGTGTTCCCCCAGTGCGGAGAGCGTCGCAGGTTGAGCGTTCCGTCACAAATGACCGTCACTTTCATTTTACCCTGCGGAACAATTATAGTGTCAGATTCCGACACATTCTCCTGCTGTCCGTCGCCCGCTCCGGTGTTCGTTCCCTGCTGTTGCTGCGTATTTGCCCCGCTCTGCCCCTTTTCCGGTTCGGGTGGCATATTTCCCCGCCCGTCACCGTTTCCGCTGTCTGTGGCTGCTCCTGCGTCGCCTGTGGACGTTCCTGCGTTGTCCTGCTGTCCGTCATCTGTTCCGATGCTCTCCGTCACTGCTGCGACGGTCGCTGTGTCCACCGTGCCGACCTTGTTCCCGTCTGCGTCGTATGCGTTGACGCTCCCGTCCGGATTGGTCTGCAATGCTCCCTCCGGAACATTCTCCGTCATCCCGATAACAACAACACCATTTTCATCCCACACGGTCGCCTCTGTTCCTGCTGCCACCGCCTTGTCGAACGCTTTTCTCGCCCCATCCAGTGTTTTATATTCCTTGCACTCCTCTTTCTTGAACTCTTTTCCATTTCCGAAATAATATAACATGCTCTTGTCCTCCTACTGTTTTTTGAGATATTTGCTTGACGCAAATCCGACAGTTCCCTTGTAATCAATATATAGCCAGTCCACTCCGGAAACGTCCGTATAATATCCCCAACACTGCACCGTTTCGTTTGGTTTCATTTTTACAAGCAAGGTTTTTCCTGTTCCTGCTCCTGCTCTTAATGCAAGGAAATCCGATGCAGTAATTTTGTACTTGCCCACAAGTGATTTGTCAAATCCCTTTGCATAGTCCACTTTGACCTTTGCCTCAACCTCCGGTTCTTTTACACCGGAAATTTTTGAACCGTCTGTCAAATTGGTCGCCACATGAGCGGAATCATTCAGAATGATGTCACCCTCAAGCAAATACGCATCTGATGTCAGATACTTGCTCGCTGTGAGCACCTCAAACCCTGCTGCCTTGAGACCTGCCCGCATATTTCCGGTATAGAGATAGATGCTCACGTCTTTCAACTTCTGAATCCCCAGTCTGTACCCTGCACCTTTGACAATCGCTGCCACTCCGGAACTGCAATCAGCCTCACACGCAACCGTGATATTTTCCGGCTTGTAGTTGCTCGCTTTTAAGTGCTCCCAAAACGTGTATCGCTGTGACTGGTCATAACCGACAAGATTGTTCTTTGCTGCTGCTTTTGCCATGTCAGCAATCATTTTCCGAACCTTTGTGTCCGGATGCCGGAGGACGCATTTCCACGGGCGATTGTACCAGTTTATGACCTGCCATTCTGTTCCGGTCTGGTCTCCCGCTTTCCCTCCACTATATTTGTTTCTTTCGTCGTGTCCGCAATTTGAAATACTCATGCTTATTCCTCCATTTCTCTCTCGTCATCGTCGCCCTTGAGTTTTCCTGCCAGTTCCGGAAATTTCTCCGTTATGAGGTAATGCACCCACACCCCGAAAATGATGACCGGAATCAGCACCCACAAGACCGCACATAATAACCCGATAATGAACGCAACTGCGTTCTGCATCCACTTCTTGAGTTCCTCTGTGTCGTCATATCTTGCAAGTTCCCGTTCCTCGTCCTCTGCCTTTTCAATGTACTTGAAAAACAGAAACACGACGAGGAACACAATCACCGCACCGATGACGTAAATCAACCCGATTGTCCGGATGTTCGCCATCAAGAAATCTGCAACCTTAATCATTTACATCACCCGCCACAAATTTCTGTGCTGCCTCATTCTCCTCAAGCATTGTTTTCATCTGCTCAAGAGCATCGTCCACCATCATGCTGAACATGTCGAACGTGATGACCTTTGCAAGCCAGTCAAACCTTGCCACGAACATGTCATATACATACCGCAGCTTGATTTTTCCTGTTCCTGCTCCCAGTTCCTTTTCCGCTGTCGTGACCGCATACAAGAGCCACTCTCTGACCTTGTTCAACTGCTTTTCAGAGGGCATTTTGCAAAAAGTATAAATTGCGTACCCGATTGAACCTCCCATTGCTGCTATTGCCACGATAACAAACCAGTTTTCCGTGATGAATTTCATCCCTGCACCTCCTCGTTGTTGGTGTCATCCGGTTCGTCCTCGTGCTGTTTATCTGAATTTTTCTTTGTTACCGTTTTTACTGACTTTATGAGTGCCAGTGCTCCTCCCTCCACCGATAGAAAACGGAATACATTCTCTATCAGTGTTGACGGTTCTTGTCCTATCCTCACAAACACAATTATCATCACGACTGTAAAAATAAAAGCTGCAAGAATCATACAGATAACAACACGATTCATGAACTGACCGGAGACTTTGTTTTTCCGCTTTGCTGCCCGCTGCTCTATCCGGTACATTTTCCGCTTGTGCCGGAGATACCTGCGACGCTCTGCTTTCGTCATCCTGTTTCTATTCATTTGTTGCCTCCTACTGTGAGTTGATTCCTGCCTGTTCCCGCCCTCCTGTTATTGGTCGGTTTTTACCCCGTCCAGTCTCTTGTGATAACTTTTCAATGACTGCTCCACCGCAACGACCCGCTCACGGAGGTTCTGCACCTCTGCGTTTGTCTCACGGTAATCACGTTTGATGTCCTTGACATCATCTGCGATGTTCTCCAGTTTCGTCATCAAAAGTGTGTGCGTTGCTGCCCTGTCCTCCGTCTCCTGCTCCGTGTCTTTTCTGTCATTCCTGTTTTTTGAGGAAATACCGAAAAAAATTGCAAATGCGACAGAGATTCCGGACAATAACAGTGATAACTCGACCGTCAACGTCTACTCCTTTCCGAACGTCGCCTCGATGTTGTCAGTGTCGCAAAATCTCCGTGAATGATATTCGATGACATCCAGTTCCCTGTCTGTCTCTTTCACCTGCTGCCGGAGGTCTGCTTTCACCGCCTCCTCGATTTTCGACTGTTCAATGATTTCCTGCTGTTTCTTCACGATGTCCGACAATGTATTTGTCACGTCGCACATGCGTAATATTATTTCAAGCGGACTCATACGGTCTCACTTTCCGGATATGCCTCACCCGTGATGTAAACATATTCCTCCGCTGAAATACTTCCCTTTGCTACACGCTCCGCAATCTGCTCTTTCGTGAGTTTCTTCCCGTATAACCTTTTCAGACTTTCAACCAACATTCTCATATCAAATCAACCCCTCCTCAATCAACTGCTCCGTGTATCTGTCGATGACTGCGTTCTCATTGAACTCTGTCACTGATGCCACGATTCCCGCTGTGTTATCCGCAACAACCTCCTGCATGAGCCTCAACCGCCCGTATTCCTCCAGTGTCAGTTCCCGCTCCTCCCGCTGCCATCCGGTCACTTTCGTTCCGTCTGCCTCGGTCTTTGTCTCCTGCCGGACATTTCTCCTCTGATATACTGTCGTCGGTGACAGTGTCGTGTCGAACTCCTCCGGCTTGACTGCCTCCGTTCCGAACACTTTTCTCCATTCTTTCATGCTTTTCTCGCTCCTTTCGCTTTGAATGTTTGCTCACTATCTTTTTTAACTTCTTTACATTCACACAAGGCTTTATCCGCTGCAAATACATGTCATAGGTGTCTGTGTTGGATATATACCCCATGTATGACAATATTGCGGTTGCATCATACCATGTGATTTTCGGTTTCTTTGCAACCCTGTTCACCTTTCTTGTGCAGCTTAACATGATAGATTCCCGCAGGATTGTCTTGTCGTGATAAAACTGGAATCCCATAAAATCAAGCGGTCTCCCTTTCCTCACTCCGGTCTTTCTTTCTATGTAGTCGAACCGGAACACCTGCCAGTTTCCTTTCATCTGCAAATTGAAATGTTCGTGCAGATATGTTTCGATGCTCTGCTGCATCCGGTGTAATTCCTTTTTATTTTTCCCGAACACGACCATGTCGTCCATATACCGGATATAATGCACCGCCCTCAACTGTTCCTTGATGTAGTGGTCAAGAGGCTGCAACATAAAATTTGATAGCCACTGCGATGTGTAAAACCCTAAAGGCAACCCCACCTCGCTCCCGTCAATAATCAGTTCAAGGATGTACAACATCCGCTTGTCTCTGATTTTCTTTGCAAGCCACCCTTTGAGGACATCATGGTCAATACTCTCGAAAAAGTGTCGAATATCCATCTTGAGGACATATTTGCAATTCTTTTTGTCTGTCTGAATCCATTTCTCAATGTACCGTTTCCCGTAGTGTGCCCCACGGTTCGGAACACTCCCGCAGGAAAACTCATACATCCCTTTCATGAATATGTCATAACAGGCAGCGACAACGATGTGATGAATCACCTGCTCGTAATTATAGCGTGGTTTCTCAATCATTCTCGTTTTCTTGCTTGTTCCCTCATTGATGCACACCTTTCCGTGCCTCGACGGTTTCCATGCCTTTTCCGGATGCGGTACGTCGTACCATTCCGGTGCTGTGTTCTCAAGCTGCTCGATGACGTTCTCAACATGCTTTTGAATGTTGTTCGGGTCTAATATCACCGCAACGTCCGGACGCTCTGTCTTGCCCTTTGCTGCCTTGTGAAATTTCTTCTCAACATTGCTATGCTCTAACATAGGCTTATACAGGTTATTGACGGATTTATTTCCCATTCTTTCTTATCACCTCAAGGTCTTTCTGATGCTCTTACTCGACCCTGCCTGCATCGGTACAATTTCCACTGGTTAGATGTATTCCAACATCCTGCGGTGTAGGAAAAAGGTGTGCTTTTGATTAAACGCTCCGTCATTTGATAAGATTGGCTCGCCACGATGTTCGTGTTCACGTTCGACGCAAGGTTGTTCACATTCCAGTACGACAAACCACACTTCGACCCGTTGCTGCGGTTGCCACCGAACAGGGCAAGGACGCACACCGATTCCCCCTGTCATGTCAAGGTCATCATTTTTCATGTCGGAGATTCTATCACAAATTTTCTCTTTTGTGTCGATTGCCCGCCCTCTTTCCAAAATCATGGAAAATCCCACTCCGCTCAATGCCTCGGAGGGTAAACCCTCCGAACCTCCCTTTGCGGGGGAGTAAACTCCCCCGTTCCCCCTCACGCTGCTTACGCAGCGTCAACAGGCGGTTTGCAAGAAAGGCTCGCCACGAAGTTCGCGCTCACGTCCGACGCAAGGTCGTGCACACTCCAGCACGACAAACCACACTTCGACCCGTAGCCGCGGTCGCCACCGAACAGGGCAACTCTGATGTCGGTATTTGTAAACCATAACCCGTCACACTCATACGTCGTTTCACTTCCAGATGCAACGGTCGGAATCCTGCCGATGTCAGATGCCATCTCCATCCTTGAACAGTAGCCTCCGGATGTTCCGGACGGTGTCAGTCCTGTGTTGATGTACCCCTCACCCGTTGAATTGTACGGGGGAACTGCTTTCACATGATACACTCCGTTTATAAGCAGCAGTCCTCTCAACCGTTTCCAGTAGTTCCCGAAAAAATTCTCGCAGTAGAACATCTTCACCGCTGCGGTTGTTCCGGTACTTCCGAAAAATTGTCCTTTTCCGTTAAGTGTTCCGGTCTGCAAAAAATTGTCTGCGGTACTGCATCCCGCTCCGAACTTTCCCTGTGAATTGGTGCTCCTTGAAATTAGAGTACACATTTCATACATGAGGTTGATTTCCGAATATGACTGCTTATCCCACCGCTCTCCGTTCTGCTTTGCTGCGGTCGTCTCCTGCTCGTCCGTCATGGATGCGGTCGGTGTCTGTCCGGACAGAGAACGCAAACGACTGTTGATGACTGTTCCCTCGTACATCGGGAAATATGTCACGGGCAGAATGTTTCCATCTTCGTCAGTGTGTGCGTATGCCTTGTATGTGTCATCGTACTGGGTTTCGCAGAACACGACAAAATCATAGTTGTTCTTTGACCACCGTTTGACCCAAATCAACGGAATCTCTGACATCGCATTTCCCCCGTATGAAGTTTTTGCAATGTCGGACGGTGTTCCATCCAGTTTGAGAGCATGGTTCTCATGATTCAGTTCATAGTCAACCGTTCCGTCTGTCCTTACCATGACCGGACGGTTGTTCTTTACGAACCAAATGTCTCCCCAGTCTCCATAATCGAACCCGCCTCCGGAGAAATTCATTCCTGCGGGTGTCATCCCAACCGCATCAAACAAATAGGTGACACGTGTTGCCGGATTGCTGTCAAGGCGGTTGATTCTCATTCCGTACCGCTTTGGTTTTTCCTCTGCCCCCTTGATGATTTTCCTTGTGTTCTCAAGAATCTCCTGTGATGTCGATTCTTTCGCCATAAATATCCTTTCACCTGCTGCCATTATTCAGTTACCTCCTCACTTTCTCCGGTGTCATCTGATGCGGTTTCTTTCTCTATTTCCTCAAAATAGAGTGTACCCGCTGAAATTCCCATCCGGTATTTGATTGCTGTTGCATCGTCCGTCAGTTCAACGGTTGTCGCCATCGCCTTAATTTCTGCGATGTACTCCTCGCCTCTTTTGACCATATCGTCATAGTAGGCTTTTGCATCCGTGTCCATGCCCTCTTTGATTTCTCTGACCTCCTCGATGTCAAATGCAACGGGTAACTGCATGAACTCGGTTGAACCGTTTCCGATGCGGATGATTCTGTGACCGCTCGTTGTGGTCTCAAGACCCAGTTCTCCGTCATCGAGAACTCTTTTCGCCTCCGTCCACTCGGCGGTCGTGCCTTTCTTAATTGTGATAGTAGCTGTCGCCATTTCCTTTCACCTCTTTTCTAAATTGTGTGTGACGTTCCTGCGATGTATTTGTCATAGTCTGTCGTGAACGGTGTTCCTCCCTTGACCAGTAAAAGGTCGGTTGATGACGGTGTTCCCCCGTCCACATTGACATTGATGTCCTTTTCCAGTTCACGGATGCGGTCATAATAATCTCTTACCGCAAGCAGAATCGCATCAAGTCCGGACTGTGAAATGATGATTCTGTTTGCCTCCTCCGTCGCTGTCAGACACTTCTCTGTCTGTTCGATTGCTGCCTCCATCGCATCAACACACTTTGCGATTGCTTTTGCAGTGTTGTCCTCTCTCCGGTTCTCTCTGATTTCCCTCGCCCGCTCTGCGGTCTCTCTCAACCGCTCCTGTGCCTCTCTGATTGCCTCCGCTGCCTCAATAGCGTTCTGTGTGTCCTGTGCAATCTGTAGAGCCTCTCTCGCTGCGTGAATGGTGTTCTCAAGCCTCGTATATTCTCCGGAGTGCATGATTTCAGCATCGTCTCTCTGTGACGGAAAAATCTCCATTTCAAAATTTGCACTGGTCAGCAACGCACCGTTTTGATATAACTGCACCTCACAAACCGCTGTTCCGTGTGCCATCAACATTCCCCTTGTGAGAGGAATGAGAGCCTCGTTTCCTAACCTCTCACCGTCATTGTGAACATGTGTCCTGTCCGGCTTTGTCATGTTTATAATGACCTCTACATTGTCCGGTATCTCATACACGACACCGTCCTCCATAAGCGTCACCCCGACATAGCGTGTTCCCATATCCATTTGTTTTGCTGCGACTGCAAAATGCTGTGTGTCTCCGTACAAATCGACCTTAATATGTCTTATAATCTCCATACTGTCTCACCTCCTCACGACAATTCCTGCTCTGTCTTTTGAACCTCCTCGAATGACAACCTTGTGTTTGCCAGTTCGACCTTGTTCTTTTCCCGTGTCTGCGGGTATTCGTAAAACTTCACGATGCGGTGGCTCTCTCTGATTCCCGTTGACTTTGAAATCAGCAGCACCGTGTCTCCCAGTGCAATGCTGAACACTTCCTTGTGCTCCTCTGACTGCTCCGCAATATTGACAACGTCCGCTGTGTATGATTTATAAGGCTTTGAGATTTCATCAAGTTTCGCCTCTGCATCCTCTTTCAGTGATACAACGTCCGTGTATCTTTCATCTTTCCACGTCATTGTTTTCACTTTTTTTGAATACTGATAATTTTCGATGTAATTTTTCCCACCTACATTCAGCATCAACCCGTCTTTTCCGACCGGAATGAGCCTCGTTGCAAAATCGTATGAATTTGACTGCACCTGCAATTTTTTGAGATTCAGACGTTCGATGAAATATGCTCCCCTGTCCTCACCGTACTTCTCATATATTGAAATCTCTTTACAGATAGAATCAAACACAATCTCGCATCTGTATGTTGTGATTGCCTGTTGTGCGACATCCCATGCGGAACAGTTCTGCTCAATGCGAACTGTCCTTTTTTTCGTGACATCGCACCGGATGACCCTCCACCCTGTTCCGGACACTGCCTCGGTCAGACATTGCTCCACTGTCTTTTCAACCGTCTCGAATCCCTGCGGGTACTGCTTGCCCTCCAGTTCCTCGACGTTCAATGTTCCGGTGCATTTGAACCATTCCCCGCTCGGTTCAACCTGTTTGATGACAAATTCATCCTTGTCGGTTCTGATGTAACCCTCCTCTTTGATTGAGGATGCAAAACGGTTCGTCCTGCGGAACTCAAACGTGATTTCCTTGTCTCCGGTTTTCAGCGTGCTCGTGATGCAGGTGGCTTTGATTCCGGACAATATACACACTTTCTCATGTAAATCGTTGTATAACTCCATTCTGCTGCCTCCTATAACCACATAGGCTTATACTGTAATGTGATGATTGCGTTCCGGTCGGAAAATATGAGGTGATGTGCCTTTTTTGCTCCTGTCAGCAGATACGGAAATTCCATCAAATACACGTCTCCGAACTTGTTCTGACCGTCCATTGTGACGAATCCGGTCTCACCGTCGATGATGACCGTCGAACCTCTCGGAATCGTGCTGATGACTATTTCTCCGGACGGAAAACCGTTGATTCTCAATTCCTCAATATATTCCGTCGCTGTGATTGTCAGCTTGCACGGTGTCGTTCTGTTCCCTGCTGCCTCGAACTTCATTTCATGCGTGTTCTGCCATTTCAATTCCACCTCATTACTGAACCAGTAACCCGTGAATTTGAACTCCGCTGTGTACCGCTCTTTTGTGATGGTCTTGTTCAGCGTGTTTCCCGTCATGTACCCTTTGAAGTGTCTGCTATATCCGTCAAGCGTCAGAACAACTCCCTTTTGCAGTTCTGCATTGAAGTCACTGACATGTCGCTGCACTTCGTCTCTGTTCCTGCCTCTGAACAACACGCTGACCGTCAATCCGGATAAAGGTGTGTATGTCTCCGATTCTGACGGTGTCAATGCTCCGTCGAACATTTCCACCGCCACATTTGTCTGCGGAGGCTCGAAATCGACTGTCAACTGTTTTGCATCGAATAAACGAATATCCTTTTCATCAATTTTCATGTCTTACCTCCGTTTCTTTGTTGCTATCGCAAGATTGTCGCTGACCTTTTCCGTTGTCCGGCTCGCCACCTCGTCACCGTCAATATAGTTGTGAACCTCAATAAAAGCGTTCACGTTCTGATTGATTGCTTTTAGTTTTCGGTCAAGCATTGAGTTCAATTGCGTGTAAAATTCCGAAAGTGGCAAGATTGCCTCTGCTCCTGCCTCTCCCCCGACCATGAGCCTCGTTCCATTCATTCCAAACACCGTTGGACTTGTCATGATACCTCCTGTTTTGTACCATTCCACACTGAAATGCGGAATGGATGGAGGATTCAGACTGAACTTGCCGGATATACTGAAATGAGGCAGTTTAATATGTGGCAATGACCACTCAAAATTGAAAAATCCTTTGATTTTTTCAATCGCTCCGGAAACAACGGACTTTGCAGCCTCCATCTTTTCAGAGAACTTCGACTTGATGCTCTCCATAATCGACCCGACCGTTGACAATGCGGAATTAAGTTTTGAGGAAAATGACGACCGGATGCTCTCAAGTTTTCCTCCTGTCAGTGTGTTTGCGGTCGACATGAGTGAGTTCATGGTGTCCTTTATACCCGTAAAGGTTGCGGAAACAATTCCTTTCATCCCACCGCCTTTTGATTCATAGGCTGCTTTCATATTGTCGAGTTTTGCCGACACATTTGCCTTTGCGGTCTCCATGAGATTTGTCGCTGTGTCTTTTATGCTCGTGAACTTTGACGACCAGTTTGACCGGATATTTTCGACCTTTGAACTGAATCCTTGTTTCAACGATTCCAGTTTAGAGGATGCGTTTGCGTTCCATTCCGACATTTTCGCTGAAATAGACGTTTTCATGTTTTCCCATCCGGTCGAAATTTTAGTCTTTACATCATTGACCTTGTTTGTGAAATCAGTCTTGAGTGACAGGAGTTTGTTGCTCGCATCTGTATTCCACTGCTGCATGGTCGTTGAAATCGTCGATTTCATGTGAGACCATCCCGTTGCAACATAGGTCTGTATTCCGGAGACTTTCTCATGGAAATTCGTCCGGATTTCTGTCAATTTTGTCGCTGCGTTAGTTTTCCACTCTGTCATTTTTGTCGTGACAGTCGTTTTCATGTTTTCCCAACCGTCATGAACTTTTGTCTTTATCTCGTCGGTCTTTTCAGAGAATTTTGTCTTGAGTTCTGTCAGCTTTCCTCCGGTTAGATTGTCCACAAATGTGAATCCTGCGGAATAATATCCTTTGATTCCCTCCCAACCTGCTGCAACGATGCCTTTGATACCGCCTCCGTTTTCTTCATAGGCGGTTTTCATGTTCCCCAGTTTTTCCTTTACGGTGCTAACTGTCGCCCCCATGATGTTTGATGCGGTCTCTTTGACTGCATTGAACGCTTTTGATGCAGCCTGTCCGATTCCGGAGTTGAGGAATTTGTTCTTTACCTCCTCGATTTTCTCTTTCGCACTGTTCAACGCTCCGGTGATTGTCTCTTTTATTTTCCCGAATCCCTCCTTGACCGTTGACCATAGTTTGTTCACTGCGTTTCTGAACGTCTCCGATTTGTTATATAAAAGCACAAATCCGGCGACAAGTGCTGTGATTGCTATGACAACAAGCGCAATCGGATTCATAGACATAACAACATTCAATGCTGATTGTGCCACTGTCATTGTTTTTGTCGCTGCTGTTCCTGCTATGCTCGCTGCTTTGTGCGCTGCCATTGCTGCTGTGCTTGCTGTCGCCTTTGCTGCATGTGTGACGAATCCTGTTGCCGATTTTCCCAAATTCAGCACGAATGTTCCTGCGTTTTTCCCTGCACTTAAAGCATTTGTTCCGAAAGTCTTTACTGCTGTTGCTGCTGTCGGTGCTATCTCTTTCACTTTCTTGTAGCCATCAACAACATTTTTCACACCTTTTGTCATTTTCCCGAACGCTGTTGTTGCGGGTCCTACCGCAGCAACTACCGCCCCGATTTTGATGACGTTTTGAGCAGTCTCGGAATCCATGTTTTTAAGTACGTTTGTCACGTCTCCGATGACTTCTTTCACGGTTGGCATGATGTCCTTTCCTAACCGCAGCAATTCATTCCCTAAAGGCAAAAGAGAGGTCTGCAACTCTCTGAACTGGGTCTTTAACTGCGTAGAAAAAGAATTATTCACCTGTTCTCCCGCCTTGACCGTCGCTCCCTCGACGTTCTTTAGTCCTCCCTCAATATCTGCAAGAGACAATACCGTGTCTTTCCCTAAATCCTCCCACATCGTTCCGAACAAGTCTACACCTGCGATGTTCTGTGAAATAGGGTCGTCCATGTTTTTTAGTGCAACGAGTGTCTCGTGAAATGCCTGTGATGCTGTGTCTCCCCCTGCTGCAAACTTTTTTGCCATCTCGTCCGCATTTAGTCCGATTCTATTAAATCCGTCCACTGTCGTGTCCGAACCGTCAACCGCTCTGATACTGAACTCTTTCATTGCATCGCCGACTTTGTCAAGGTTAAACGCTCCGTTCTGCGCTCCTTGTATTAAATAAGCCATTGCGGTCTTTGCGTCCATTCCTAACGCTTGAAACTTCGGTGAATATTCCCGCATGGTGTCAAGCAGTTCTCCCGAATAGTTCGCTCCGTTTTGGAAACCGACCGTCAGCACATCCATTCCCTCGCTGATGTCGTCAATAATTCCGTTGTTTTTCATGGTCGTCAGAGTTCTCGCCAGTTCCTCGTTCTCTGTCTCAAACATGTCGGACATGGTCATCATCTGCTCGGCGATTTTCTGCTGCTGTTCAGCAGACATGTCTTTTGCCCCTTTGATGTTCTGAACGAGTGTGACGACCGCAGACGAACAATCACCCAAACTCTCTCCGAATCCATTTGTATAAAGATTTTGAGCGACTGTCTTGAGTTTCTCTGTTTCCTCTGCTGTCAACCCCAGTTGACCCTGCATCGACATCAAGTCATTTTCGACATCATATGCGTTTTTTGTGACTGCGGTTGCCATTCCTGCAATTCCCACAGAAACAACGGTCATCTTTTTCCCAAAACTCTCTATTTTCTCACCTGCTTTTTCACAAGCAGATGCAAATTCATCCAGTTTATGGTTCTTTAATTCCTTGTTGACATTCTCAAGTTCTCCCTCCATCTCGGAAAGTTTGGCTTTTGCCTCATTAACCGCAATCTTTTGTTTTGAAAGCGCAGTCTCTGTCTTTCCGATTGCGGTCTCATTTTTCACAAGTTCTTGATTTAACTCTCCCAGTCTCTCTTTCAGTTCTTTGGATTGTTCGGAATTTTTCCCCGTTGCTTTGACAGATTCCTCATATGCCTGTTTTGCTGCCTCGACCTTTCCTCGCAATTCCTCTTGTGCTGTCTTTTGCTCTGAAAGTTTTTTTGTCAACAATTCCTGTTTCTCTGTTGTCAGTGAAACAATGTTTTTCTGTACTTCGATTTTTGCTGTGAGGCTTTGTGCTTTCGCCTTTAATGCGTCCGCTGCTGAACCGAACGACTTTGCTTGTGCCTGTGCCAGTTTGAACTCGCTTGACAGTTCTTTCATCTGCTGCGCTGCCGATTTCATTTGTGACTGGTAATCAGACGAATTTGCGGAAATCTTCACGCTTGTATGTGCCATCGGTTCACCTCCTCTCTCTTATGTGTTCTCGTTCACCGTCTCAAGTTCAAATTTTAGATATTTCAGTAGTGCGACAATATCCTCTTTCATGCACTGCCCGTAGGATTCACGCAGGAGACGGATTGCTATTTTGACTACACGGTCAATAATTTCACCACATACACTCCATGTATTCCGTTCCTCCTGCTCCTCGTCCTCATACCCGTTTTCCTTGTCATACTCGTCAAATGCGGATTTCTCTTTCTCTACTGGTTCTGCCTCGGCAATATTCAGCAGTGCGCCGGAGACAATGTTTTGCATGATGAAATGAATCCCTTTCGCTGCTGTTAGAAATTCAATAACATCAATCGTTCCCAGTTCCTCAAGTGACATCCGGTTTCCGAAAATTTCTTGAATGATTCTCTTGTTGAAAAACATTGCATCCGCTTTTCTGTCAGACCTGTTTTTCTCCATGAACGCAGCATATTTTTTGTATTGCTCCACTGTTATGTGATTGACAAATATTTTTTCATTCCTGCAAGTGATTGTTATTTCCGGAATCACTTGCCACTCTGAAAATTTTTCATCATTTTATCCATTCTTTTATTCATTTCCTCTGCTATTCCCATGTCAATCATGTTGAACTCGATGATAATTCCCGCTGCATCCAGTCCGGTCTCTGCATCTTTTAACTCGTCAACCGTAAACTGGTCTCCGTATGCTTTGCAGATAAACAACATCATTGCCTCTGTTTCCTGTCGAGAGTACCTTTTTGACTCTCTCTCTGACGTTGCACTTTCAATCTTTTCCGCAAGTTCAAGGTATTCCATGTATGTGTCCATTGACATTTTTCCCATTTTGAACTCTTTGTTGTTTACGATGATTTTTCTATTCACTGATTTATCCTCCTGTTATATTTGCTCTGTTCTGCTCTCTGTCTTTTATGCTGCTGCGTTCGGATATTCCTGCACTTTCGCAAACCAGTCACCGATTGCTGTCGCTGCGTCCGTATCCTCTTTCACAAGATTTGATTCATCGACCGAAATCTCATATAAATTATCAATACTTCTTTCGTAAAAGCTGCCCTTGATACTCTTTGTGGTCGGTGACAGTTTACCCTCTTTCGTGTTCGCCTCCTCGCTGATGCCCTCTGCGAACTTCCCAACGTAAAGCCATTTGAACTCATACTTTCCGTTGAGTTTTCTTTCTCTCCATCCGACTGCGACCTCCGGTGCTCTGTCATCCGCTGACTTTTTCAAGAATCCTTTTTCGTATAACTGCCCGAACAATGCGACCCTGTCCTGCGGTGCAAGTGCATTGATTTCCAGTTCCACGTCCGTTCCCTCATACGATGTGATAACCTCCTCGGTGTTGTCGTCAGAGTAAATCTTTTCACTCGTCCACTTTTCGTCGATTTTGGCTTTGATTGCCCTTGCCAGTTTCACCGGAACTCCTGCGGTGTACTCCGTAGCAGTGTTTTTTGTCACCGCTGCGATGTAGAAATCTTTAAGACCACACGTCCTGCTCCTCACAATCTGCTGTCCTGTTTCACTCATTTTCCTGTTCCTCACTTTCATAGTATTTTGAAAATCTCTGTGCTTTCATATAGATTCCATCCTCCGGCTTTGAATCGTCTCCGTTCCTGCCCTCGAATGAAAATCCGTGCTGTTTCATGAGAGACTTGATTTCCCCTGCCAGTTCCACCTCGTCATCCCTTGAAAAAATGGTAACTTGCACGGAGAGCGTCACTCCCTCCGCATCGTCGTCCGAAAAATTGTCGTCACTCTCCCCTAAATCCCACAAGGTAACATGACGCTCTTTGATGTCTTTGTCATACCATCCCTGCATCACAATGATTCCTCTGCTGCTGACTGGTTCGAGTGCCTCCGATGCGTCTTTTATGATGTCCGGTCTGCTGCCCATGCTTATCACCCCACTGTCCTGTCTAAAAATGCTTGATACTCCTTTTCTGCGATTTTTTGCAGTTCACCGTCTGCCTCCCTGCCTGTCGCATAGATAAATTCTTGAGGCGGTCTGTAAATCGTTCCCCAGTTTATGAAACGGACATAAAAGTGACCGCCCTCGTCCTGCGTGTTCTTTTCCCACCCGACATCCGCTGTCGCTCCCGTTCCTTTCACTTTAACCTTTCCCATCGGTATTTCATCCGCTGCATGTGCGGACACCGACGACTTTGAACCGAATCCCCGACCGCTCTTTGTGATGTCTGCCGATTTTGGCATTTTCCCGGACATGATTCTTTGAACGACAGGCTCGGCGGTTTCTGCAATTTTTTTGTTCACCGCTGCAATTTCACTGTCTGTCGCTGCCCTCTCAAATGCTTTCACAAGTTCCTCAAGTCCTTTGAACTCCATTTCAACCTGCATCTCACCACCTCCGTGTCAGAATGTGACACCCTATGCGACTGAACGACATTTCAGCAGTACCCACCCGTTGTCCGTGAACATCGGTGATGCGTCATAAATCTTGAACTCCGTTCCGTCGTACTCCGCAGAAAACTCTTTCATTTTCAGTCTGACCTCTTTCATTTTTTTGCAGTTCCGAACCTTGAACACAATCGTGTTCTCAAGACCTGTCTGCAATGCTGCGTATTTCTCATTTGTTCCCAAACTCTGAACCTCGCACCAGCACTCATAGAACACGCTTGTCATCGGCTTTTTCCTGCCCTCCGTGACCTCTGTGGTCGTTCTGATAATCTTCACCCGTCCGGTCGTCATGCCCTGCCACCTCCATAGATTTCTTTCAGCAGCATCGAGGAGACCGCATTTGTCACGCTCCTTGCGTCTTTCTGATACTTTTCACGGTTGTCATACAGTTCTTTGACAAATGAGAAAACAAGCAATCTCTGACGGAATGTCAGATTGTACGGGTCGAAATCCGGAATCAATTCCGACATTTCCTCGAATGTTGCCTCAAGCATGATTTCAACGATGTCCTCGTCGTCGTCATAGTCAATGTGGTCGTACTTTTTGCACTCCTCGAGCAGTTTCGTTTTATATTCCTTTTTCTCCTCGTTCGTCATTCTTCTCACCTGCTTTCATACGCAGGGCGGTTTTCCCGCCCTGCTGCCTGTCCGTCTTATCCCTGCACAACTTCCGTGATTTCACCCTTGACGATTGCGTCCTCGTCAACAGGCTGTACATCGAAACGGTCACGAACCTTGATTCCTGTCATGTCTTTCTCCCACAAACCTGCTGCCTTGTCGTTCATGTCAATGGTCATCACATTACGGTCAAAGAGCGTGATTGCCTCTTTCATGTCACCGCAGAAAATCGGGTGCTTGTAACCTTTTACCGTGACCCCGTCCGTATCGAGAATCGGTGTGGATTTCAGCACTTTCTTTGACATCTTCACAATCGGGTATTCACCGAAAAGCAGTTTTCCCTTTGTTTTCTGCGTCGGGTCTTTCTGCAAAATATAGTTCCCGTCGCTGTCTTTCAGCTTGTCGAGGTAATTGAACCCGCTCTGATTCGTGATGACCATTGATGTCGCTGCGATTGCAGGGTCGAGTGTCTCGTTGAAAATATCCTTGAGGCTGTCGATGTTGGAAACGACCACCTCTTTCCCTGCTGTCATTGCGTTCATCACTTTCAGAATCATCATGTTTCGGGTCGTCTTTGTCTTTTTGGCAATCCATTTGTTGATGTATGCCATGATGTTCTGTGCGGTATCTTCAAGCAGTTCGGCGGTCATCTTTAAGATGCCACCCTTTTTCTTGATTGCGTATTTGACAGGCTTGAATGTCGGTTCGTCCATCTCCGGAAAATCAGCAGCCTCGTCAACATTGTCGAACGGTACAGATTCCGCATCGACCTCAATGTTTCGAGTTCCGGTCTTTGTGGTGACACCCTCCACATTGACATACTGTTCGAGGTTGTCATCGCTGCGACGCAGTTCGATGATGTCGGTTCTGATGTCGTCCGGAATGGTGACACCGATTCCGCTCTCCCCGTCCTCGTCCGGTGTCGCATCGGATGTCAGTGCATCCTTGTACACCTTGACATCGTCCTCGTCCGGCTCTCTGTGTAAGAATCCCGCCTTGATGATGTTCACGAACGACTTGACGAGGTTCTTTTTGTCTGCCTTGCCTCCACTGATGGTCTTTGCTTTTCCTGCTGCCACCTTGTCCTCGATTTCCTCGTGCTCCTCCTCGTCCAAATCAAAGAGGAGGTCGAATTTCTCCTGCAAGGTCTTGAGTTCCTCTTTCGCTGCCTTTGCCTTATCCAGTTTCCCCTCTGCCACGAGGCTCTTGACCTCGTTCTTTTTGTCGTTGATTGCTTTCAACAATTTCTGCATTTCTTTGTTCATGTCTCTTTTCTCCTTTTTTTAGATTCCGTACATGTCTAAATCCGCAAGAATATCCTGCTTTTCTGCCTCAATTCTTGCCTGTTCCCGCTGCTCCATCTCTGCGATGACTGCGTTGACAATGTCCTCGGTTTTCGTTTTCTGCAACTGCTCCGGAATATTTGCATATTTCTCAAAATAATCGGATGCACATGCTGCGACTGCTGCCTTTTCTTCGATTTCAACATCGAAATACTGTGCCAGTTCCGCACCGGAAAACCACTTTTCTTTTGCCATGAAAGACTTGATTTTGTCACGGGTGACACCCTCTTTTGTGTGCTCCTCGTAAACGTCGAGAATGGATTCCTCGCACAAATCAAGTTGCTTGATGACTTCCTTGAAATCATCTGCGTTCCCCCATGCCATGCAGAGTGGTTTGTGAATCATTGCTTGTGCTCCGGTCGCAAAATGCAGTTCATCACATGCGAACATGATGACCGATGCGATTGACGCTGCCATCCCGTCCACATATCCGACCTTGTGACCGCTGAACCTCTTTAACTGGTTGTAGATTGCCAGTCCTGCGAATACGTCACCGCCTCCGCTGTTGAAATAGATGTCAATATCCTCATACCCCTCTAACTGGTTTAGAAAATCCGCAATGTCCTGTGGGCATTTGTCCTCCTCGTACCACATTGATTCCCATGTCGCTGAAACAATGTCTCCGTAGAAATACAAGGAACATCTGCTCTGTTCCTCACTGGTCTCAAAATCCAAATAGCCGACATTCTCGGTCTTTCCTGTGCGTTTATTCTTTTTTGTGAAATCAAAACGCTTTTTTAATGCCATTTTATTCACCTCCCTCCTCTGTTTCCTCGTCCTCTGCCTCGTCGGTTTCGTCCGGTTCGTTTTCGTCCGTCTGTTCTGCGTCCGGCTCTGTCTGTTCCTCCGGTTGCTCCGGTTCGTCGGTCTCCTCTGCCTCGGTCTGACCGCCTTTCAAATATGCTGCACCCGCCTGTGTCAGCGGGATAACATTGCCATTTGCAAGCAGGACATCGCCACCCTCTGCATCGGGGAGGTCAAGTTTCCGTCTTGCCTCGTTCGACATCATGATTGACCCTGCGACACCCTCTTTCAGATATGACATTTGTGTCTTTGAATCTGTCCGGAATAAGACTTTTTCATTGAATTTGTAATAAAATCCGTCGTCCTGTTCCTCCTCGGTCATCATTTTGTAGTTGATTTCCTCCTCATACTGCTTGATGACGAACAGTTCCGTGTCAACATAGAATGACAACTGCTGCAATTCACTGTTTGCGTATGATGATTTTGAATAGTCATTGATTTGGTTCGGCTTTACTCCGAACGCTGCTGCAATCTGCAACGCTGTGTATTTTTTCAGTTCAAAGAACTGTGAATCTGACAGTTTGATGTCAAGCGGTGTCAGTTTCATTCCCAACGGAACAGGGATGATTTTACCCGTATTCTTTGCACCGCTCCCGAACTCCTCGAACGACTTAATCAGTGCGGTCTTTGCGGTCTCGTTCAGTTCTCCGGTATATTCCAGTGTTGCCTTTGCGGTCAGTCCGCTCTCGTACAGACTATTCATATATGCCTGTGATGCGGATGCTCCGGAGATTGTGTCTCTCAATATCTGCTGCACTGGGAGACCTGTCACCCCGTCAAAACTGAATGATGTTTTGAAGTGCATGACCTCGTTTGTGTCAAATACATACTGACGACCGGATGTCGGGTCTGTGTAGACGTACCACAACCGCCCTACCCCTGCAAATATTCCCGCATCGTCCACGACGATAGTGACACAATTTGACTGCATCACCCACAAGTCAAGAACTCTGACCTCTCCTCCGTATTTCTTCCGGATGAATTTCTTTCTCATGTAGACGTATGCGTTCCCGTAGTGATTCCGGTTCATTTCAACCGTGTTCCAAAATACGGTCGGTGTCATGAACGGGTTCGGTCGCTTTGTCAGCAACTTTGACGTTTCCGTCTGCTCTGCCTCCACGATGCCCTTGTCTGTTTTCTGATAATATTTGATAGGCATTTTCGCAAGCGTCTCCGACAACATCTTGAGGCATGTGAAATATGTCACCTCTGACGTTGTCTTTCTCCGCTTTGTCAATCCCATGCTTTCAAGGAATGACGGTGAATTGAGCGTCATCACTCCTCCGGATGTTCCGGTCATGTCGCTGCCTCTCCACCAGTTCCTCACTCTTTCCGCAAATCTTCTCAATGGGTTCATTCTTTCTCACCGCCTTTCCCCATGTATCTCTCATACATTTCAAGCCACTCGTTCACGACTTCGTTCGTGTCCGGCTTGTATTCCTCTTTCATTGCTGCTTTCCATGCGTCGATGATTGCGTCAATCGGGTCGATTCTGTCCTCGTCAACCGCCTTGTCAATCTTGATTTCCCCGTAACTGTTTGACATGGTCTTTGCGTTCGCAATCGACCATGTCAGCAGTTCATCGAACGGAACGACTTTCTTTTTGTCCTTTCCTATCTCGACACCCTCGATTTCAACATTCCCTGCTCTGACCTCCAGTCTGAAATCAACGGTTGCGTCGTTGAGTTCCTTTGCTGTCTGCGTGATAGACACTGAATCGAATCCCAGTGCCTCAAGGTCTGACAGAAAAGCGGACGCATTGTGCGGGTCGTAACAAATTAGCTGCGGTTTCAATTCGTACAGTTTTATCAAATCCTCAAGATATTTGATGATGTATTTATAATCTGTCTTGATTCCTCCCAGTGTCTCCGTGACTGTGACAAGACCTTTCGCAATCCACACGTCATACGGAACTTTGTCCGTCTTGATGTGGTCGTCCACCCTGCTTGCCGGAATGAACGAGTGTGTGTGAACAAAATACTTTTTCACACCGTCAACCATGTACGGGATGACGATTGCGATTGATGTCAAATCCCCTCCGGAGGAGAGGTCAACACCGACATAGCACTTTGAGCCTCGGAAATCCTTGAGCGATTTCAAGACCGCACACCGTTTCCAGTCCTTTATGTCTTTGATGTACAGTGAATTTGACCACTGCATCCACATATTGAGCTGCTTGACAAGGAAGTCTCGCAAGTCCTCACCACCCATGTCACGGGCAGTATTCGCAATCGGAACAAGGTTCTCCAGTGCGTCCTCGTCAAATTCGAGAATCGGGTTCGCTTTCAGCCAGTTCTCTTTTTTGTATAAGTCATCCTCTGCGTCTAACTGGGCGATATAGACGAACTGACTGTCATTCTCGAACACTCCCTTGAGCAGATTGCAGCAATACTCATATAGCTTGTAGCAAGGCGATTTCAAGTCAAATCCTGCGGTCGTGATGACCGAAATCAGAGCGGATTTGAGTTTCTTGATACCGCCCTCAAGCAGCTTGTACATCTGATTCGTCTTGTGTGCGTGGTATTCGTCAACGATTCCTAAATACGCACGGTGTCCGTCGAGTGATTTTGTGTCGCCGGACAGAGCCTTGATTTCCGAATGTGTGAAAAGACAGTCTATTGTGTGGTTGTGCTCATGAATCTTGAACCATTCTGACAACTCCTCGTCGGAATTGATGAATTTTTCAATCTCCTCCCACACTATGTTTGCTTGGTCTTGCTTTGTTGCTGTGCAGTAGATTTTCCCGTACTTGTAACCGTCAAAATTGCCATAATAACATGCTAAAATTCCGTTGATGAATGACTTTCCGTTCTGCCTCCCTAACTGCACATAGGAAGTTCTGAACCGCCTGTGACCCTTTTCTTTTGTCCTCCACCCGTTTAGTGACCCTAAAATGAAGCACTGAAACGGGTACGCTGTCACATTCTCCTGTTCCTCACCCTCCGCAATCGTGAGTTCCTCTGCGAAATTGATGATTTCCTCGGACTTTTCAACGTCAAAATAATATCTGTATGGTGCTGCTTTCGCTTTTTCAAGGTCGTCAAGATGCCTTTGACATGCCAGTCTGACATATTCTCCGGCGATGTCTGCCCCCGCAACGACATCAAGAGCGTATTGTGTGCAACGGTCGGTCACTGCTGCCCCTGCTGCCATTTACCCACCCGCATACTTGGCGAATTTGTTCTCCGGTTTTTCGTCCTTTACTTTCGGAACTATCAACCGACACCGACTGCTCACCGTCATTCCGAAATCCGATGCACCCTGCCGACATTGTTTCATGCAGCGGTCTTGAATTATCATGAGACGCTCACGCTCTCCGTTCACGACCTCCCGTGTTCCGACCTGCACACGCTCGTTTTTTCCTGTGTCCGGATTCATCCTGTCCTCGTAGACAGGAATATCAATCATCAACGGTGTTTCTCTGATTTTCGTCGTCACTTCGATGTACTGCTCTTGTGCAATCAGCAACCTCGCCAGTGCATCGCAGTCCACATTTGCAATCAACTTGATTTCAAGTAGTTCCTTTGACAGTTTCCGGAATTTCTTTTTGAGTTCCGGTGTTAAATATGCCGGAGGCTTGACCTTGTCGTTCGGTGCAACGACCTCTGCATTTTTTCTCGCCTCAATCTCTGCTTTTGTGAGGTGTTTTTTCCCTTTCATGACCACCAAATCGGTGGGTTGTCTCTGTCCTGCCATGCAGCATCAAACCCCCTTTCCGTCCAGTGTTCACGAGTTTCGTGTCACAATCTGACACCCTTTCCGACCTGCCCCATCTACTGAAATTCTCGTGGGGAGTTTTCTCCGAATCTTTCGGGGGGTGCGACTAGAAAACGGTCACGCAAAACTTTTTCATGCCCCCCTGCCTCTCTGAAATGGTATTCAATCAATGACCTCAACTGTGCCTGTGTTGCTTTCATGCTTGCATTGCTTTTCTTGTACAGTGCTGTGATTGTGTTGTGTGTCTTGAGGCTTAGAGGTATCAAGTTCAACGGGTTCAACCTCTGTTCCCAGTCCTCCTCAAGTTCTATGATGTGATGGACTGGGTCGGAATCCGTCAGTGTTATCAACTCATGTGTGACATACAGTGCGTATATATCCACATACTCAAACACACTCATGATGACAGGTCTCAACTCCCGCCATTCCTTTGATATGTAGAACTCTGCTGCCCGTGGGTCTCTGCGTGTGTTGTTATACACGACATGTCTTGACTGCTGCCTCGCCTCGCACTCTGCACACATGCTCGCTGCTTGCGGTATGAGGCGACCGCATCCTCTACACGGTTTCAATAGCACACTGCTCAACTCCTCTCTGTCCTCTGTCTCCTGCTGCCTCATGCTCTTACAAGAGGCGGGCAGACATCGCACGAATCCGTGTCCTGCTGCCCGCATATAACAGGAGGGCAAACAGGCAAGAAAAAAGCGACTGCATCACTGCAATCGCTTGTCTCAACTGTTCACGCTATCATATTAACACGTTTAATTCCCCTTGTGTTCACCCACTTTTGACCCCCATTTTCACCCTGTTTTCACCCGCTTTTCACCCCGTTTTGTTCAAATTGTTTTTATTTTCGCTGCAAATTGAGGTGTTGTCTAATGCTTTCGCCCCGAATAATTTGATTGACAGTTTCGGAATCATAGCCTTGCACCACTTTTTCGGTGAGTTCTTTCCGCATCCGGTCTCCCGTGTCACGTCCTCGTATGACATGCCCTTGATATATACCATCTCAAGTACGTCGTATTTGTACCCCTCACCTGCTGCCTCTGCATCCTCTTTCAATGATTGCAATGCTTTGTTCATGTGCTCGAACAGAATCACGGTCTCCGCTCGACATTCTCTGATAGACTGCAAAAATGCTCTCTCTGCTGATATATTGTATCTTGATATGTCGTCAATCTGCGACACCTCTGATATTGCATCCTTGATATACCGCTCCATCTCCCGATAATTCTCAAGATACATCTGTGTTTTTTGTAGTGCGGTCATTTCCTTTTTTTCTTCCACTTCTCTTTCCTCCCCGCCTTTTCAGAGGTAAACCGTGATATTTCCTCCAGTTATTTGACCGCTCCGGCTCTCTGACCTTATAAAGTGCCTCAAATGCTGATAGAGCCTCTTTTGCGGATATTCCGACCCGCTTGAGAGCGTTTTGCAGGTTTTCGGTGTCTGCTCTGATTCTGATTTCCGGAATCTGCTTGATTTCCGGATTTTTGATGACTGTCGCTGCGTCTGCTGCCTGTTTTACGATTTCAAAGACCTCTTTCTCTGTTTTTCCCGCTGCCCGCAGCTTTGAAATGATGTTTTTCACCTTTTCAACAAATCTCATGTCACAACCCACCCTCTCCCCTAACTGAAAGGGAGTTCTTCGTCTATCCCGTCCGGAATGTTCATGAATCCGTCTCCGTTTTCCGAATATGCTGTGTTTTGTGCGTCCTGCTGCCCTGCTGCCTTTTTACTCTCCGCAAATTCCTGTTCCTCGATGACAATGTCGGTCGTGTAGACCTTTTGACCGTCTCTATTCGTATATGAACCCGTTTGAATCCGCCCAGTGATAATGATTTTTGTTCCCTGTCTGAAATATTTTTCCGCAAACTCCGCATCCCGTCCAAATGCAACGCATCCGATGAAATCTGCTGACTGTTCACCATCTCTTTTGAATCTCCGGTCAACTGCCAGTGTATAACGTGCGATGCAGGTTTGCTCCTGTGAACTGTTCCTCTGTGTGTATCTGACATCGGGGTCTCTTGTCAGACGACCCATCAAAATGACTTTATTCATTGCACTCCTCCCGCAAAATAGCCTCGTTCTGTAACCGCTGCAACTCGACCAGTCCTTTTTTGAACGCAAGGTCATCGCCATTCATGCAAGTCTCGAATATCTCCTCATATTTCCCGATATTCTCTGAAATGAACCTCGCCTCCGCTGCTGTTCGGCTTTCATTGAGGAACATTCCTTTGATTGCCTCCCTCGCACCCTCGCATTGCAGACGTTCCTCCTCATTCTCCGGAGGTGTCTCTTTGAGTGTCTTGTCAACCACTCTGTCTATTGCATCCGCAATCTGACGTTTCCACCCTTTCGCAATTTCCCCTAAAAGCTGCGACTGGATGTCCTCGAACGAATTTCCGTGTGCTGCTCCGGTGATTCTGATGTCTTTCTTTCCTTTTGCAGAAATCAACACCAGTTCGTCATCGTATGCGTTCATGTAATAATCGAACTTTGCATCAAAATTCCCCTGTGGGTTTATGATGATTTCCGGTTCACTGCTGCCCTCGGTTTCAATCTTTACCCCGATATATTTTGCCCCTGCTGCTTTCGCATTGATGAATACTGCCTTTAATACACTTTTATTCATTGTCCTGCTGCCTCCTGTTTTCTCTTTTCCACTGCTATAATTCCGGCGAACACCCTGTCAGCACACGGAATCGCAATGCTATTCCCCAATGACACATATCTCGCTGTGTCGGATGAATCTTTTCCGTCTGACCTCTTTTCCGTCCATCCGTCCGGAAATCCATTAAGTCTTTCACACTCTGTCGGTGTTAATCTCCTCACTTTATATTTTTGACGTTCCTTTTTACCTTGCAGTAAGTAAAGTGGTATTTTCCATATGCTTTCCTTTGGTTCTTCCATTTCCGGAAAATCAATGTAATAATCAGCCTCATTTTCGCAACCTGCCACACTGCAAATTCCCATTCCCGCATCATCAAGCAAATTTTCAGAAATATTATTCCGTTTAACGCATTTTTCACAAATACATGCCCAGTATTTTCCATCCTCATTTTTCACGAAATCGTCAAACGGTATTGTCTCATTTTCAATCACTAGACTTGTGTCTCCTCTTATGGATGTATTTGCTCCCGCTGTCTGCGTATTTGCTATATTGCTTATTCTATATCCATGATGTTGATATGCCTCTGCAAACTTCATTTCTTTTCTCACAATCAGAGTTTCACTGCCTCCTCCGTTGTTTCCTCTGCTTGCCCTTAGTGTACCGATTCCCTCTGTATACACTCCATATCCGCAATCCTTATATGGAATATGCTCTATATTTGTTGTTTCAATGCCTCTTTCAGAACTCCGGGCAATATCCTGTTTCGTTGTTCTGCCCTGCGGAGTATACCCAAGCACGCTTTCGCACTCAAATAATATTTCTCCTGCACTGTATCCTGCAAAATCATGTACAAGGTAGATTCGTTTTCTACGTTGGGGAACTCCCCAGTATTGAGCATCCATTTGTCTCCATGCGGTACTGCCTGTGTTGCCTCTAACCATTCCGGCGGTCGCCCACCTTCCGCTTTTAGGTATTGGAATATAGGTTTTTGTGATTTCTTCAAGCACCCGGCGAAAATCCTGTCCTTTATTGCTTGAAAATGCTCCTGCCACGTTTTCCCATATGATATATTTGGGGTATTTTCCATCTGTCGCACCTCTCATTTCATAAACAATTCGTATTGCCTCAAAAAAAAGATTTGATTTTTTTCCGTCAAGTCCTCTCTGGTCTCCTGCTATTGAAAGATTCTGACATGGTGAACCGAAACTAATAATGTCCACGGGTTGAATTTCCTCTCCCTTTATTTTTCTAATATCTCCTAACTGCACGACATCCGGAAACTGATATTTTGCAATCTCAATACAATTTTCCTCAATCTCGCTCGCCCATACTGTCTCTATTCCGTTTTGTTTTGCTGCTAAAGGGAACCCGGCTATTCCATCAAATAAACTGCCTAGCGTCATTTAATGCCACCTCCCTCGATGATTCCAACCGCATTGTCAATCATGATGTATTCGTCACCGCCCTCAATGTACCCGTCACCGTTCGCTCTGATTTCTGCACAAATCTGTTTGATGTCTGCCCTCTCAAGAGGCTCACCGTTCTCATTCAAGAGACATGTCGCCATGATGCAATATCCCTCCTCAAGTCCGGCGAACTCTGTGAGTATGTATGTCACGAGAACTCTGACCATGCGTCCTGTGTTCTTTCCGTCCTTAAACTCCATCATTTCAAGAATATCGCCCTTTTTGTAGTCACGGTCATTCTTGCGGAGTTCAAACGTCTTTTCGCCTCTTTCGACCTCCCCGAAAAATGACGCTCCCAGTTTAATGTGATGCACTTTCTGACCGTTCTCTTGCGTTTCTGACGGGAGATTCTTCATCCGTTCCTCGTCCTCACGCTCACGGAGTTTCTTTGCGGTTTCTTTGTCGATTCTGTCCTGCTCCTCCGAATATCGCTGCTCCTCGGTCTTGTATGCCTCCCCTCTGTTCTTGTACTGGTCGCACTTCGTACATGTTCCGGTCTTGACATTACATGTCTCGTATTCCGTGCAGGAATAGCAGAGTGATGTGATTCCCTCCGGATGCGGTGTCTGATATTCGTCACCTGCTGCCGGATTCTCCTCATATCCCGCCGATGCTGTCTGCTCCCAGTTCTCTCCCTCCTGCTGCAATCCTGTTTCCGGTGGATTCATGCCGATGTTGGACTGTGACACATCCTCCTGCTGCCCCGCTGCCTCTTTTTCCTGCTGCCCGTCCGACTTCATGTCTTTAATCTGCGTATAGGACAGTTCTCCGGTCTCTTTGTACTTCTCAAGTGCCTCCTGCTGCTTTTCTGCTGACATCCCGCTCAACTCATAGGCAGCAGAGAACGTGAGACGCTCTTTGTTGAGTTCCTCTCTGAACTCCGGAATCAAATTGTTGCTGATACTCTCGACCTGTGCGATTTTCGTCTTTGACATCTTGAGCATTGATGAAATGACATCACGGAGGCGACCCGACTGGAGGTCGTACCCCTTGATTTTCTTCCCGTCTGCTTTCATGCGTTCGAGACATGCTTTCAACCGCTGCTCCTCCTCGATAATGTCTTTCACTGACTTTGTCCGGTATGCGTTGGCAATGATGATTTCAACCTGCTCCTCGTCCTCGTTCTGCGGTGTCGTTAGCTTGCAGGTGGCAATCTCAAAATCTTTGTACCCCTGCCCGACAAGGTGTTTGAGTGCAAGCCACCGTCTCTCACCTGCTACAATCCTATATTCGCCCTGCTCGTTCGGCTCATACACAACCTCAAGATTCTGCTTGAGACCATACATGAGAATGTCGCCCGCCAGTTCCTCAATATCTGCTAAATCATAAAAGTTCAGCTTATTCCGGTACATTTTGAAAATTGAAATGTCCTTTGTCCGGAATCTTGCCCTCGGTGATTCGTCAATCCCTGCTTTGCTGTTTTTGTTTAATGCGTCCATGACGCTATATCCTGTCGCCATCTTCTTTCCTCCTGCTTATTTCTTCCCACCGTTCAATGCTTGCACTATTTCCCGATATTCCTTTTCACGCTCGGAGATTTGAGCTGCTAAAGTGTCTAACCGTTTGTATAGCTGATTGATTGCACGAGAGGGAAGTTTTTCACCGTTTCTCACTAAAATCTTGATTATTTCAATCCTGCTCATGCTGCTCAAGTCTGCAAGTATCTGAATTTGTGTGTTTTGGTTCTTTGCCTCTCGGTACATGATGCAGATTTCCCGCTCCGTCACATTCCATCACCCTCTTTTTCTCTCGCTCTGCCTCTTTCTCTAATCTCTGAAATATACAGAATCCTTTGCACCTGTCCGGCTCGATTTTGCACTCCTCGCATGACTGATACAATGACCCGTCCGGTCTCCTCGGCCTTTTATCCATGCCCACTCCCTTTATTCCGTCAATTTCTGTTTCTTGGTTTCTATCCGCTCGACGTTTATCTCACCTTTGCTATTCTGTGAAATAGAGGCTTTGACCCCCCCCTCGGAGGTTTAAAGTGACTTTTGCAAGTCCTCCGGTGTAAATCTCCTCAACTGCTGCCCGCAGAATGTTCACGATTCCCTCTCCGGCTCTCTTTTCCGGTGCTGCATCCTCCCCGAACAGGACTGACACGTTTTTCATCGCCTTTTCTTTCCGCTGCTTTTCTTTCTGATATTCGACCGCCTCCGGACATGTGCAGGACATTGTCGCCTTTTCCTCTGCCTGTGGCTGTGTCAATTTCTCCTCTGTATCAAGCTGCACCATCTGTCCGCAAAACCGACACGGTGCTGTGTTTATGACGTTTCCCATTGTGTTTCCTCCTCTACTCAATGAATTGTTCTGCTTTGAACCTGTCTCCCATATCCATGAAATACCCGTACAAAAATTCTTTCTGTTTCTTTGTCAGATTCTTCATGTTTGTTACGATATAACCGCCATATCCGGACGGGTTGTGAATCAAACAGTAACCTTTGACTATTGAGAGAAAATCACGCTTTAATCTCAAGCAATTTTCTCCGTCTTTTCGTTCTTTTCGCCACTTCCAGTATTCTTCACCGAACCCTTTCTTTTCGCATATCTCCTCCGCAGATTCCTCATGCTGCCCGAACGGACTTTCCGTGAACTCCCCTGTCGGGGATAACCACCCGAACTCTTTTTCCTCTGTTTCCTGCTGCCCTGCTGCCTCCCGCTCCTCTTTTATGTTCGGCATGATTCCGTTTTGAAAATCCTCAAGACATTTCTTGAACTCCTCCATGTTGAGTTCCCTTGCCACTATCTTTTCATAGTTCAATGCCTCGCCTTTTTCTCCCTCCTTCAGCAGTAGCATCCGACATGTTCCCCATTCCATCTCACTGAATCCCAAACCGTAACACCGCATCACATAATACAAGCCGACTTTCAAATCCGGATTCCTTTGCAGTTCTACCGCATCAATATAGTTCTTGTTTCCCAGTGCATCCCATACGATATGAAAATAATAGACAAATCCTTTCTCAAATGACCCGCATTTTCCGGATGATGTAATTATCACGCATGTGTCGCACCCGTTTCCTGTCACATGATGCTTGCATGAGGAATTGTTGCATGTTATTTTTCTTTTCCCCAAACTTACCCCTCCAATTCCCTCAATAACTCATGAACCACATTCCGATAGTCCTGTGACACGATACAATTCTTTGAGAACTGCGGGAGTGGTTGCATCCTCATGGATGCCTTTTCTGCTACAATAGACCGACGAACAGACGTGACGAACATGTCAAAACCGGAACTGTCTTTCATCCACTCCTCGAACTCAAGCGATGTCTTGTTTTTCTGTCGCATCGTCACAAGTCCTTTGATGCGGAGTTCCGGATTGATTTCCCGCAGGTCGTCCACCTGCTCCTGCAAATTGTGAATCGCCTCGTTTTCAAATCCCCCGACTTTCACGGGTGCAATGACGAGTTCTGCTGCCAGTAGAATGTTGATGACAACCATGTCGAGGAGACGACCGCAATCACACACGCAATAGTCGTATGCGACCGCTACCTCTGCCAGTGCATCCCGCAGCCTCGTGACTTGGTTCTCCTCCTGCTTGAGTAAAAGGTTCATGTCGGTTCGCATGAGATACCCGTTCGCCGGAATAATGTCAATGTGGTCATACTCCGTTGACTGTATGAGTTCCGTTGTCCGGTATCTTCCACCGACGTTCTGATGATGTTCAAGCAGTTCACTCATTCCGATTCCCTCCGGCTCATACCGACCGAACGTCTTTGATGTGTCTCCCTGTGGGTCTCCGTCAAGCACGAGGACGCTTTTCCCCTGCTCCTGTCCTAACATATAGGCGATTGAATCCGACGTTGTTGTTTTCCCGATTCCACCTTTCGGTGACATTACTGCAATAATTTTCATATTGTTTCCTCCTGTTATCCTCTTGTTTTAATAATCTCTTGTACGACATCCGCATCGGTGCATGGTTGTCATTTCCTCTCCGACCTTATAAAGCAAATACCCGAACGAAAAGAACGCTCCCAGTATGATGACACCTGCTGCCAGTAAAACCTTTTTCATGACCCGCTCACCTCCTGCTATACATAGATTGTGTAATATAGTTTCATTTCCAAATCGCTGAAACAATAGTCCGGTGTCTCGTCCGGCTCAAGCGGTCTCATGAGGTTCAGTTCTTTCCATCGTCTGTGACGTATCTCCGGAACTGCTCGGAATTTGCTCACTGTCTCGTCTTTGATTTTGTCAAATACTTTCGTGTCAGATTTCAACATCCCTAAATACCCGACAAACACGTCCTCGCCCTGATGCACAATCCTCACTCTGTCCGGATTTTCGATTGTTTCAAAAAACTCTCCGACTGTCACCGCTTTGCACCTCCCTTGACTTTCCCGTCTTTGAGGATGCTGTTGTTCGGGATTTTCATTTTCTGCCCGACCTCCTCCGGTTTACATCCGAGTTGTTCCAAAAACTCCGCATACGAATCACCGAATGTCGCATCTTTCAAGTTCAGATATTCCGTGATGATGCTGATTGCCTCCTCTGCGGAATAGCAGGTTGCAACAAAATGTCCTGCTGCTGCCATATCTGCAAGGAACTCTTTCTGTGTGTCCTGCTGCCTGTTGCTCCCAAATTTCATTTCAATGTACAGTCCGCAATATATCCCTTTCGGGTATGGTAGGCACAAATCAGAAACACCCGCCTTGACACCCATCTGTTTGAGTTTGACCGCCTCAAGTCTGTTCCTGCTGCCTCCGTTCGGGATATGATGCAGCCATTTCAATTCCGGATGGTGGTTCATGTTGTACTGCGTCCACTGGATGACTGCAATCTGCTCCGTGTCCTCACTCCTCATTGCATTTCTCATGTTCATCGCTCTCACCTCCTCCCGCTGCCTCTGCCTCATATTCTTCTTTACACCTGCTGAAATACTCGCAGAACAGACAAACGTGTCTGCAATCCTTGACCCTCAACATGTGCCGGATTCTGTCAATCAGTCCTTTCAATGTTCCATTCCTCCTCCAGTTCCCTCGCCCTGTTCATGATTCCCTCATTGTAGGAATAGACATAGATTCCTTTGTTCCACAAATGCTCCCTTGCTCCCCGCTCTCCGTAGTTATAAGCTGCAAGAGCATCCTGCACTGTTCCGTATTTCTCAATGAGTTCTGCAAGGAAGTCAATCCCGACCATCACATTCTGATACGGGTTTTTGATGTTCGTGCAGTTTAGCCTCTCCATCCGGTCTGTATGTGCCGATTCATAAATCTGCATATAACCGATGCTGTTTCCGTCGTCTCCGACCTTATCGAATACATAACCGGATTCACGTTCAATCAGTGCCACAACGATGGAATAATCAACTCCGTACTGCTTGCACAATATGTATGTGTAGCACTGCATTTTCTCCGGAAAATACCCGCCTGTGTCCTCAAACTCCTCCGGTATTGCATGATAGACAAAACCATCGTTTTCGCCTCCCCAGTCAGCGGACATCGTGTCAAATACTGCATACTTGTCCGGCTCGTCCTGCTGCCCTTGTGTCTCTGTGTAGGCTCTGACGCTCTCAAGCATTGCATTTTGTCCGGATTCCTCCCGCTGCCTCTCTGCTACTGTCATACCTGCAAAGAACTCTTTCTGTGCGTCCTGCTGCCGGATGCTCCCGAAAAGCATCACTCTGTCAATCACACATGCGGTCATAACAACCACAAGCACCGACATCACCGTTAAAAATATCCTGCGTTTCCTTTGCCTTTTCTTTTTCTGACGTTTCCATTCCCGCCTCGTCATCCTCACTTTTCCTCCTCTTTCTTAATCTCGCCCGTATATAGAACATGCTGTTGAAATCGTTGTAATAGATTCCCGCATCCGTGAAATCGAAATCCGGATACCACTTTTTCATCTGTTCTTTGACCTGCTCGTGACCTTTCCGCATCTCCTCGACATAGGTTGCTATTTTCTTATAGCTGCCCTTTGCCTTTTCCGGTTGCTTTGAATGAACCACACGGATGTCGGGGTCTTTCAGTCCTTGAGAGGAGTTCCACCGTTTTTCCGATTTCACCCTCTGCTTTTCCTTGACGATATAGTTTGCCATTCCGGAGAGACCGTTTTCGTCCTTTTGCAGCCTCCGCACCTCGTTCCTGCTGCTCTGTTTCCAACATGCCTCGACTGCATCCATATCCATCTGACCGTCCATGACAATGTGATGATGCCACCGTATTTCCTCGTTCGGGTTGTACTCCGTCACATAGACATATTTTGCGTTTGGTAGACCCCTTTTCTTTCTCTGATAATTGACCCGACGAATGAAGTTTTGCATGTTCTTGATTGCTGCGTCGATGTCTCCGTCCGGTGGGAGGTGCTCGTCATCGTATGTGAGAGTTATCCACAAATCTTTATCTGTGAAATTCTCGTTTATAAGACGCTCAACATATTTCCGTGCGTTCTTATCGTTCAGATTCCTTTGAGCCTTGTCATTGTCTTTTTTAATGCTCCGACCCTCCGGAGGTACGTCATCCATGTTCGTAAACTGCGGATATATTTCAACCTCGAACTGCTCCCCTGCCTTTATCTCTTTGAGGGCATACACAACCTTTTTCCCCTGCTTGAACATCTGCTCAACAAATAATTCATTCAGCTTTTCAAGTTGGTTCTTATATGCTGCCTCATAGTCATAAGGGATGAACACCATCCCTCTCTTTCTCCTGCTACCCTTTCCCTTTTTCGCCATTCTGACACTGTTCCTCCTGCTGCCTCTTATTTCCTCCCTTTGACCCTGTCGTTGAGTTGTTACTATCTATTACAAGGTCGGGAATGAGGTCTAAAACCCCTTGAAAATACGGGTTTTTCCCGCTTTTTCTTGTTGCTTTCTTGTGTCAGATTTGCTATACTATTTATAGGTTTTAGCGACTGACACAATCAGTCAAACCGGACACCGCTGCAACGGTGTCCTTTCTTTTTGCCCTGCTGCCTCCTCAATCGTGATACTGGATGCAGATACCTTTTTCTTTTGCCCTGCCGATTTCTCCTGCCATTCCCTCTGAAATCCCGAACCTGCGACCGACAAGCATTGTTTCGCATTTCTCAACGATTGCCTGTCCTGCTGCCAGTCCGCACTTTCTCTCTGCCTCGTCTGCCTCATTCAAGCACTGTGTCATGTACAAATGAGGTGTGACTGCTGTCTCACCCTGCAATAAAATCTCCCGTGTCAATTCCCTCGCATAGTCGATGTTACGCTGCAACGTCTCCTCGTCTGCTGCTCTGTACGGTGAACATATATAGACCAGTTTCATTTCTTCCCTCGTCTCCTTTCGTCGTAGTCCTCAAATTTTTCGCAAGCATTGAACGCTATCCGATTGTTGACCCATCTCTGTAATTTCTTTGTGATGTGCCCTTTTGGAAGTGATTGCTTGTTATATATCCGGATGTCCGGATTGAATCCCAGTTCCTTGAGTATGTACACCCTTTCAAGGTCTTGCTGATGCGTCGTGTCATAGTTTGTCAAAACATACACCGTCATTTTCCTTTTATCCCATCCGGTGATTTCTTTGAATCGCTTAAACTTTGGAACAACGATGTCCTTGTCCTCGTATCTATCCCACGCAAAATGTATGTTCTTTGTTTTTATCTGCTTTAGCATGAGTGTCTTTTCGTCTGTCAACGTCCGGATGTCAACCCCCTGCGTAAAATCTACCCATGAACCGGAATCAATAAGCTGCTGCAATATATCCCGCCATTCTGCACATGCGGTCGGGTTCGGGTCTAAAAGAATAATGTTTTTTTGACCATTCCAAAACTCGGACAGGTCTGCGACTTTATATGCACATTTCCCCTCTTTTGCTCCAACATGACAGAATCCACATCCTCTCGGACATCCTCTGCTCATATACCCGAACGCTTTATCTTTTGTTAATTCCGGATATATTGAATAGTCCGGATATATATGTTCTACCTCCGGATGTAATTGCGAATCACGCTCCGAATGATAGACCTCCAGTCCGTTTTTCAGTTCGATACAATACCCGCTCCCTCCTCGAATCACTGCATCCGCATCAATACAAAATTGATAATCGGGAGTAAAACTGAAAACTTTTGACATGTAAACCACATCCATGTGTCCGCTGAAAAGAGGCTCGTACCATTCGACTGAATCCCCCTGCTGCTTATGCCACGCAGATAGTTTCATCAATGGAATGTTCGGGAAATTGTGACCGTCTACATCTATCAACCCGATTTTCACTGCTCTCGTCTCCTCTCATACCCCCCCCCCGATAAAATCGAAGATGGTCATTTGTGCCTGTTCTGCCTTTATTCGCTCCGATGCTTTCTGAAAATAATCTGCATCTATCTCAAACCCTAAAAACTCATGTTGTGTCCGGTGTGCAGCAATGAGACACGCTCCACTCCCTGCATGAGTATCAAGAATCTTGTCTCCCTCTTTCGCATATCGTGATATAACCCACTCATAGAGTTTCACGGGTTTCTGCGTCGGGTGAAATGTTCCGTCTTTCAAAAGTTCCACCCTGTTCATGACGACAATGCGTGTCGGAACATCAAACGATGTATAGGCAAGTTCACAATCCGACATCGTCAAACCGTGCTGACCCTTATCCCAAACAATCCACCCTTTTGTTCCCCGTGTGAGGTGTTCCACAAAATAATTCCCACCCCATAGAATCTGATTGACCGAAATCCGCTCCAGTTCTCTGAAATACTCCTCCGGAGGAATTGCATCATCCCAGTTCTTTCGTGTGTGTTCTTTGCGGGTGTGTTTCGGGTTCTTCTTGTTGATGTTCAGCTTTTGCCCGTCAATTCCTATCCCATAGGGCGGGTCGCAGATTGCCAGTTCAAAGAATTTGTCCGGAATCTCACGCATCGCGGTCATGCAGTCCATGTTGTAAAGCCTATTTAATTCAAACATGACGACTGCTGCCCTCCTCTCCCTCTGTTCCTCTCGTCATAGTCCTCAAACTTCAAATATTCACACCTTTATCTCTCAATCTCTCGATTCGTTTTAAATAATATCCTTGCTCTATTTCCGGAATGGCTATTTCTGTACCACAATACTTATTCAAATATTCACATATCTCCGTATATCCGAGACCTCCCCTCTCTCTGCTTGTAAATGCAAATTTGATTGTCTGCGGTTCGTATTTCTGCACACGAATATATCTTTTGGTGTCTTTCGCAATCCCAAATCCGCATAGTTTGCATCCGGTTCTTGATTCTTGTGTAAAATAATATGTTTCGCTGTTTTCATCAAAAATCAGTTCACCATACACTGGTGCAATAGGAAAATCATGCTCGTATATAAACCGCAGCACAGTCAACTCTGTCACCGCTCCAAGAGGCTTACTTTTGTTCCTGCCCTGCCTAGAATCAAACAAATTGCATCCGGTTTTCATGTATGACCGCAATCTGTCTCGTGATTCTGCTGCCATTTCTCCGACCATTGGCAACAACTTTCCGATTTCTTTCGATGCGTACTTGATGGGGTCTTTTTTCAACTCTTTGCAACATTCCTCACTAATGTCAAAAGGTGCATCGAGTAGAGGTCTCCACTGTACTGGGAGGAAATAACTCTCACACCAGTCATTTTTGCTTGTGATTTTTGTCAAATTCAAAATCACGGTGTCATTGAATCCCCTCTCTCTCAAGCGGTTCGCAGCCTGCAAACACTCCTTGAAATGCTTTCTTGTATATGTTTCCGGTAAAAGAGACTCTATGTCTGCATACATCAAATTTAGTCGTTTCAACGTCGCCTTTACATCCCGAACGCATCTTGCCACTTTCTTGCTGATGAAAGGGAATCCAACCTCCTCAACAACATCGAAATAGTGTTTGTCACCTCTCACGATTTTCAAATCGATTTTGATTTCAAATGCGTTCTCTATGTATAAACATAATTCTCGGACATATTTCCTCATGCAATTAAACTCATTGCTTGTGTCCGCAAACATGACAATCAATTTGTCATTTCTGTGTCTGCTACATGTCCACATCTGTGAGACTATATATAACATCATTGCTGAATCCTTTCCTCCGGACAGCGACACAACCACTTTTCCATCTGTTCTCACAATCGCCTCAAGTGCTTTTGCTTGTGCAATACCGATTTGTTCCTCATAAGAACGCAACCACATTCTTCTGACCTCTGCCTCCGTATATAAATATTCGCTCATGTCCTGTTTTCCTCCTGTTGGTGGTTCTCTCGGTCGGTTCACGACCCTCACCTCTGCTCCGGCTTGTCTATACCGTGATTGTGCCTTTTCACCTTAAAAAGCCACCGAAAACCTGTTGACCGACTATGAACTCTCTAGCATGGTTCACCCGCTGCCATGTTTCTCACGGTATCACTGACTTTGTCTCTCGGCTTGCCATCGTCAGAGTGTCGGTCGCCATCCGGACACTGACGGGTCGATGACCCGTTTCGGCTTTGCGGGCGACCGCTGCAACAGTCACCCGCCTTTGTTTCTCATGCCCTGCAATTTTCACTTATGCGGTCGCAACCGCAGTTTCTTTTTTTCTTGCTGCACACTCCTCCTCTGCCCTTGCCATATATCCGGCAATGAATGATTTCTCATTGTCCTGCAAAGATGCGAATTTCTCTGCAATTCTCTCAACTGTTTCTTTTCTCTCGTCCTTTGACATTTCCGTCACTCCTTTCCTCTGATTCTTTCAAGTTCCTGCTCAATGTCCTTTCCGGAATATTCGTGCAGTAGTTTCTCTGATATGTGGTATGTCCAAATTGATGACATCTTGATTGCTGTTCCGATTGGGAGTTTCCCCTGCTGCATTGCAACTCTTACGAATTGAGGTGACACATTCAGTATCACCGCAGCCTCGGTCGGCAATATTCGTCCTATTTCCATTGTGACCGCCTCCTTTGCTTGTCCTGCTG
>ERZ808049.258-NODE-258-length-38630-cov-23.931315_pt1 | contig 38630 bp, 50 predicted proteins | sample MGYA00380198_ERZ808049 | MGnify/ENA primary metagenome ERZ808049 (study PRJEB31490, sample SAMN06133414) | mouse gut metagenome | isolation source: Z2_2 | host: mice | place: China: Chengdu | collected 2015-05 ...
GGATCGAGAAAATAAGCTGTAATAACAGAGCCTTGAGCAACGGATAAAGAAGATGCCTGCGGGGTCTGCCAGTGGAAGCGTGGAAATGAGAAACAAAAGACGCCGGGACAATTTCATCAAGGTTAATGGCATTATCGAGAAGTTCAAGGAACTCATATTTATGGTTATCAAATTTATTTTGGCAATCGGTAAAAATATCTGCCAAAGAGAGCTGTTTATGTGTTATCATATAGATACGACTCCTTTACTGGTGGATATGGATAATTGTTACTGGACATTTCAATTATACCACAAACCAGTGAGGAGTTGTTTTATTTTGCAACAAAAAGAATCCCGTATTTATGCGGGTTCTGGCGTTTCGCAAACGTCTATAAACAAAGAGATGAATAAGGAGGATATTTAAATGGAAGTGACAAGTGCTTATGCGGGATACGGAGTAGGAGCCTATGATTCTACAATCAAAAAAAATACTGTAACAAAAAGTGATAACTCCACTAATAGCGTGGAGGAGTACTATGAAAAATTATGTAAGAAGTTTCCACAGATAAGTTTTAATACTAACGGTGGTGTTATGCCTTGCAGCTCTAATAAAGTGGTTGTAAATCTTTCTTATGATTGTCTGAAAAAAATGGCTAACGATCCGGAATTTGCAAAAGAGATAGAATGGAATTTGTCTGGAGAGGTTGCAGCAAATTCACAAGTATATTCTTTTGCTAAACGTGATGGTGTAGAGTTAGGAGGCAGGACAGTCACATACGATGCTAATGGAAACAGGCAATCTTCATGTGGAGGTATGAGAACAGCTAATTCGTCAAATAAGAGTTCAGGTTCATCAAATGCACAAAAGCAGCAAAAGATTGCAAAAAGTAAGAGGGATAAAAAACGTGAGCAGGAAGAATATTTAGAAAAAGTACGAGAGAAAAGAAAAAGAGATGAAGAATATTTGGAAGAGTTGCGAGAGAAAAGAAAAGATAGAGATGAGTATATTAGCGATATGCAGGAAAGTAGCAGTTCAGCAGTAAAGGCATATACTCAAACGGAATACGATAATGCAGATTTATTATCTACATTAGATACAAAAATCTAGGAAAGGAGGAAAAGGACATGAAGAAATTAGGAAAAAGAAGCAACTTTGAAAGCGGAACATTTTTCGCTTATGCTTGTAGCTGTAACTGTGGAAATATTCCTTGTGGAACATGCAACAATTGTAATAATTACAATAATCCACAGTCACTGGGATCGGCTGCACTGGAGTATGCTACACAGACACAGATGTACAACAAGTCTTTCGGACCTATGACGTTACTTAGCCGTTAAGTTGTGACGTTGTAGCAGCGGTTTACCCTCACTTTATTTGTAAAGTGGGGGTAAATTGTAATATGTAGTTATTTAAGGAGAAAATGGATATGAAGTTACAAAAAGAGCCGCATATACATATAATTGATTTATATAATGAGCATTATTGTTATGATGTTAACACAAATGCAATATTTAAAGTTAGCGATGAACTTGCAAAATACCTACAAACGATTTTAAAAAGTGAAAAAAATAGCTTTGACGAGATAAGTTTGAGTCAAGAGGCTCAAGAGGGGTTAGATTATCTGTTATCACAAGGACTTTTGCAGCCATTAAATAGCGATGTGGAAATAGAGCATCTGGAAACAGATGCTTTAGAAAATATGTATAATGATAATCTTAAAGGAATTATTTTGCAAGTTACTCAAAATTGTAACTTGAGATGTAAATATTGTGTTTATTCAGGAAGCTATGTTAATCGGCATCATAATAATAAAAGAATGACTTTGAATACAGCGAAAGCGGCAATAGACTTTTTTTGGAGTCATTCAAGTAAATCAAATAATTTATCCTTTGGTTTTTATGGCGGAGAACCATTGTTGGAGTTTGAACTAATTAAAGAAACCGTTAAATATATAAAAGAAAAATTTATTGGTAAAAAATATACATTTACTATTACAACAAATGCTACTTTGTTGGAAGAAGAACAAATTCACTTTCTGGCAGAAAACGATTTTCAGTTAGTGATTAGTTTGGACGGACCTGCTGAAATACAAAATGCAAATAGAGTATTTGCTGATGGAGAGCGTGGAACATTTGAAACTGTAATGAAAAACCTGAAAAAAGTTAGGGTAATAGATGAAAAATATTATTCTAAAATTTCATTTAATGCAGTTATTGACTTGAGTCAGAATTTTAGTTGTGCAAATGAGTTCTTCTTATCATATGATATGGTGAAAAATTCGGGGATTACAGGCAATTTTGTAAGTAACACAAATCGAAAAGATGAAATAAATATTAAGATGCAATTTTATATTGATTCATTATATGAGTTGTTTAAAGTTTTTTTGTTTTACGGTAATGAAAAAAATTTTTTTAGTGAATTTAAGCCAGGACTCTTGGATGCTTCTGTGAGGTCGATAAGATCAGGTATGTATGAGCGATTTATTTCTCAAAATTTACTTTCCAGTAAAATGACTACAGGCGGGCAGTGCTTGCCGGGGATTCAAAGGTTTTTTGTTAATGTAGATGGAGCTTTCTATCCTTGCGAAAGAGTAAACGAAAATTCAGAATCTTTATGTATTGGTGATATAGAAAAAGGGTTTGACATAAGTAAGGCAAGTAAAATCTTGAATGTTGCGCAATTGACGAAGAATGAATGTAGAAAATGCTGGTGTTTTAATATGTGTACGCAGTGTGTTTCTATAGCAGAACAGGATGGAGAATTATCTGCGACTAAGCGTTTAAGCAATTGCGCAAGTGTAAAAGCAAACATAGACAGTGAGATTAAGAATTATATAGTGCTAAGAAACCATCAGGCAAGAATTAAGGAGGAATTTTAAATGAAGAAGAAATTAGCGGTTTTTCCATACAATAGTGAAGTTTCTAGTTTATGGAAATATAGTGATTTACTTTTGGAGTTTGAAATTAATAATTTGATCGCACCTAAAGGATGGGGCTTGACAGGAAAAAATGTTAAAGTGGGTTTAAATGGTCGAACAGTTAATTTGAACATACAAGATAATTTAAGTGAGAATGAGTATGCTCTAATAGATACTATATTGATAACAGAAGAAATTAATAAAATGGATAGAGATGTGGCAGTGGGAATGTTGACAAAATTATTTCGTTTTAACAAAGAAATTATATATACATCTTATATATGTTCAGAATTAAAGAATATGATAATTGATACAGGTAGAGCGATTAACTTATCTGGTTTAAAAAAGATAAAGAAAGAATTATCTCCATCCCATCATAGATATTCTATAGATGTACCTGTTATCATGGTTATGGGTACCTCTATAATGACAGAAAAATTTGATTTACAGCTAAGTATTAGAAGAAAATTGCAAGATATAGGATATAAAGTTAGCCAGATTGGTTCAAAGTCTTTTTGCGAGCTGTTTGGATTTCATTCCATTCCAGAGTGGTTTTTTGATTGTACGTATTTAGAAGCAGATAAAATTTCTATGTTTAATAAGTTTATGAAATATATTGAAACGGAGGAAAAACCAGACATAATTGTAGTCGGTGTTCCAGAAGGCATAATTCCATTGACAAAGAAACATCATTTTAATTATGGTATATATGCTTTTGAAATTTGTTGTGCTGTAGCTCCGGATTATGCAATATTGGCATTGCCTTATGGGGAGTATAATGATGATTTTTATGCAGAAATGAATATTTTATGTCAATATAGGTTAAACGTAACTTTGGATTCATTTTATGTTTCTCGGTATCAACCAATTTCCAATTCTTTTATAAAGCCAGACTTAGAATTTACATGGTCAAAAGGTATAATACCATTAACTGAAAAGTATAAGGTATTTAATGAAATTGATGATAATCTTTTAGCAGATCATATTGTGAGAAAATTATCAATGTATGATCAGTTTCAAATCATATAGTAGATTGGAGGACAGTTATGAAGAAATTGGATATAGTTGAGGAAATTATGGTATTATTAAAAAATAAATTTGGTGTAGAAAGTAAAGAACTTGGGCATATAAGTTTATTAGATCCAGCAATAGGAATGTTGCCTAGAGATTTATTTACGTTATTTTTTGATTTGCAAGAAAAATATGATATTAAGTTTGTGGAAAATGATGTTTTGGACAAAAGGTTTGATTATTTTGATGAGCTTATAGAGATTGTTTATCAGAAGATAACAGAAAAAAGTGCTTAATGTTTTATGAAATAGATGGTGATAAATGATGGAAATGTGTTTGAGCTGGTATGAGTTTGGCGGAGGGTAAAGATGAGTAACAAGGAAGCAGTATGGAAATTAATTGTACTTTTGAAAGAATACAAAAAAACTTTGCTATTTATAATGGGCGGCTTGCTTATTTCATCAGTTTTAAATTTATGGATACCTTTGTTGAGTAAGCAGATTATGGATTTTGGATTCATTGAAGGGGATTATAGGTTACTCATAAAATTAGTTTTATTATCAACGATAATTTATATTGTAAATTTATTTATAGATGTAATAAAAGAGAAAAAAAGGGTAGAAATTTCAGCGAAAATACAATATTCCCTCTCTGAACAATCGTTTGCACATTTGATGAAGCTAGATGTAAGCTATTTTAATAAAATAAACTACGCAGAAATAATGAACAATATTAATGCCGATGTTAATAAAATGTCATCTATTGCAGATAGTAGTGTTTTTTTTGTTGTTACACAGGTTTTCAGCATGATAGGAGGGATAGTAGGACTTTTTATAATAGATTTTAGAATGACGTTTTTGGTGCTTGCGTTTATTCCAATTAAATATATTGTTATGAAATATTTTGCAAAAAGGCAAAAGGCTGTAATGGATGATTTTATATTGAAAAGTCAAAATTACGCAGGATGGTTTGGAGATACAGTAGGGGGGATTAATGAGGTTAAGCTATTCAATATTTTTAATAAAAAGTATAAGGAATTTAACATTTATCAGAAGAAAGTAATTGATAAACAAAAGGAAATGAATATGCTTAATCAATGGAATGTTACCACAGATTTAATTATGTTACAGATTCTTTCAACAGTTCTATATATTGTGGGGGCAAATTTAGTCTTTAATTTTCAGTTATCAATAGGCAGCGTGTTTGCGTTCATTACATATAGTGCTTATGTTACAGGACCTATATCAGCTATTTTGAATATAGGTTACTTGCTTTCGGGAATTATACCCTCTACAAAAAGATATTATAACTTTATGGCTCTGCATGAGGAAGATGATAATGGGAATCTTATTGTACCTAATTTTGGAGAGTTGGTGTTGAAGAATATATTTTTTGGATATGAGACTGATAAGCAAATTCTTATAGATGTTAATATTGATTTTCCAAAAGGGAGTAAAACTGCTTTGATTGGCAGAAATGGCTCTGGAAAGACTACTATTATAAATTTACTTACAAGACTATACGCTCCTATTAACGGGAAGATATTATTGAATGGAACGGATATTTCAATGATTTCATTACAGGAATATCGAAATATGGTATCCGTGGTTAGCCAGCAAATATACCTTTTTAATGATACAATAAGGAATAACATCTGTCTGTATAAGCAGATGGACGATGCTGTGATAGAGGAAGCCTGCAAGGACAGCGGACTTGAAGATTTTATAAAAGAGGTTTCTTTAGATTATATGGTAGGGCAGAACGGAGCAATGCTTTCCGGCGGACAGAAACAGAAGATAGCCCTTGCAAGGGCATTGATACATGATAAGCCGATTATTATATTTGATGAAGCCACCTCAAACACAGATGCTTATTCAGAACAGCAGATTAACAAACTGCTGAATACGAAGCTGAAAGAAAAAACAGTGATAGTGATAACACATAAGAAAGAGATATTGAGCAAAGTAGATCAAATTGTCGTACTGAAGGAAGGAGTGGTTGATGATATAGGAACATATGATGAGCTGGTCGGCAAAAATGATGAATTAAATATTATGATGGAAAAAGCGGATTGAGTATAAGAAAATCTTTTCAGAGCGGCAAGGCTGGACTGAAAGGATTTTTTTGTGCCATATTCTGCAAAAAATATCTGTTTTCTGCAAAAGTAATGTTAGGATTACTGACATTTGATAAGATGTAAGTCATTGTGCGGCATAGTTTTTTCAAGGTGAAGATAAATCTTGATAAAACTAATCTTGCTGCACAAATAGATGATGCTGTAAAACGGACTAAGATTATTAGTGTATACCTGATATTGTATAAATGTTGTTGGGTGTATGCGTTACCTTAAATTTGGATGATAAGATTCTTACATAGATTATTTTTTGGGGGATATATGCGCTGGCTGATACAGTGCGATATATTTCTGAAAAGTAAATACGGCAGCTTACGAGTACACAAATCGACATGGCAGGTCGGTGCGGTGTACTCTTTTTTTTGCTTCTGTCGAAAAATGCTGATATATCAGGATATATACAAACGAAGGTCGGAAAGGGGACCTCCGGCAGATTCTTCATTTCACAAAAATAAAAAGAATGGAGAATCAGAAAATGAAGGATATAAAATATATTATTGCCGATAACGTGAAATTATACTGGAAAAAACAGAATTTAACACAATTTGAACTAGCAGAGAAAGCGGAGCTTTCAGTTGATTCTATCAAGCGGATCGAACATGGGAGCAGAACAATGTCGTTAGAAAACTTTATGAGAATTGCGGATGCATTGGCTGTTCCTCTATCTTACCTCTTATATGAAAATCTAAATGAAATTCCCATATCAGAACGTATTTTAAATGTCTTAAATAGCAAAAATGCAAGTCAGCAGGAATATTTAGTACATATGCTTGAAGAAATGTCATTTGGTTTGGACAAGCTATCATAAATATAAAAAGCGTAATCATATATATCAGGGGGTTCTTATGCGCCTTTTGTGCCTTGATAGTTTATTGTTTGGTCATTTACTGCACCAGAAGGTCATTTTCTGCGTGTGTGATTGAAGTTCAAATATTTTTGATTATACTTACTAATGAAGTATTTATACCATGCCATTTGTATACTGAAAAAAGAAAGCATATGAATGTTTTTCTTGCCACCGTGAAAGGAGCAGATTATGAGGGGAGTAATATTTAAAGTTGCAATGTGGATTTTATCAATATTATCAATTATTGCAGTTGTACCGTTAGTTTGGAACTATTTTTACAAGAGAAGTGAATTGGATAAAGTTCGCTTAGCATATGGGCAGGAAATAGAAATAGCTGGAATTAAGATGGCGGCAGATGTAAAGGGGCAGGGGAATGAACCGATAATTATTTTGCTGCCCGGATGGGGTTCGGCTTCGCCTGTATTGGAGTTTCTTCCATTGGCAAAAGCACTGGCAGAAAATTTTTGTGTTATTACAATAGAACCCTTTGGCTATGGGCTTTCTGATGGAAATAGTACAGAACTGTAGAATAACAGAATATATGTCAAAAAATAAGAGAAGAAGTGGAAGGAAAAAAGAGGATGTGGGATATAGCGGGAATAGGCGGAATTACTGGGGATATGGCGGCTTTTGAATATTGAAATCAAGAACGATTTGACAAGAATTTTGAGAATAGAAAAACATGTGTAATTTTATAAAAGTGAATAAATTCCTTGTGGATAAAATTGTGGATAAGTATCTGTAACGCTGTAAGTGCGCGGTGTGCGGGGATTTTCCACTTTTTTTAATGCTGTCGCTCTGAAATAACGTTATAAGCAAGCGTTATGAAGCGTTAAGAAAAGTAAGCTAATAGGCATAAATATTGATATTAACGCAATATAACGCTTGAACTTTTAGGAGCATTTAAAGATAAAATTTGCCCTAGAAGCAATTTGACAATTTTGTAACATCAGAAGAATCTGTCAAATTGCTTTATTTTCAATAGATAGACAAGATATTTAAAACAAATGTTTGCCCAGAAGCAATTTGACAACAATATTTATAAATGATATTTTAATCAATCATTTAGTATAAAAGATTAAGCGATAATATCATCGCTATCTTTTGGGTTTAAAGGGGAGTATCTTTCTTGAATTTTATCATTTTCTTTTGTTCTGGGTAGTGGTACATTTGAACCCTTAAAATTTTGAAATACTTTGTATTGAGCATAATCTAATAAATCCCTTTTTGCGGCGGAACTAAGAGAATTGAAATATTCTAGTAATTCAAATTCATCTTCAGATAAGACACGATCTTGTGCTGGACAATCTTTGGATAAAGAAGATTTGGTTTTTTCAACACCAGTACAGAGATAATCTAGTGATACATCTAAAAATTCGGAAATCCCAACAATATATTTGGAAGATGGAAAGCTTCCCTCATTTTTCCATGCACTAATACTACTGGGATTTACACCTATATATTTTCCCAGGTCTTTAGCATTTTTGTGTTGCTGTTCTAATAAATAAAAAATTCTCTCATTGATTTTCATTATCTTTACCTCATTAAAAAATAAATAATATTCGGAAAAACCAATTGACAATTTGGAAAACCGAATTTATAATATTAATTGATTAATAAATTAATCAAATGTTAATCATAACAAAAATATCACATCGGCGGATAAAATTCAATTCTACGCGCCACAATCGGCAAAAAATCTGCGGGTCTCCGCATCAGCCGAAGAGGAAGGTTTTGTTTTTGGATAGTAGAAAGGAGGTTTTGAAATGAGCACAAAAAAGAAAGCAAAGAAAAAGCTTCGCAGTTATGAGAAGTTAGTTAGAGACATACCAGTGTCTCCTACATCAACAGTCTATGCTGACTTATATCATTTACTGCAGGTGTTACACGTTCAAGGCGAATACAATCTTGTAATAGCTCTGTGTGATGCAGCCATCATAAATATGTAGAATGTGTTAGAAGTGGAGGATATAGGATTGAGCTATAAAGAGATAGACCTAGTGGAAGAACTGATTAAGAAGAAAGAAAAAGAAATTATTTCTTATTCTTTTGATAAAAAGGGATTAATCCCACAGGTTGAGAAAGGTGCAGAGTGGGACAAAGCAAAAGATGAATTGAATATGTTTAATAAAATCCACGGCATTCTTTTTGCTCATGAACACATGATCGAAAATAATAAGATGGATTTTGGGTATGTGGTTAACAAACTTATATCAGGAACGGCATTGATATATTACGACATGGATGATGTAGGCAGAAATGTTGTTAATTTTTTAATCAGGGATAAACTTGACAGTGATGATATCATTGCAGAATTTAGTTTGATTTTTGCAGATAAACGATGTTATTTAATGGTTGATAAAGCATCTGGGTGCAGTAATAACGTGTAAATATTTGCTACACCCAGGGAAATATTTTGCTAATGACAAAGTAGTTCGGACAGGACTTCTGCAAGCGGTTCAGCGTCAACAGTATTTATCAGTTTTATAAGTTGCTCTTTTATTTTATATTTTCTGTCAATAACAGGAAATCCGAGATTGTCAATTTCCGATATAAGACTGCTAATCAACATCCAGTCCTCAGCTGGTACATTCAAGTCAATAAGAAGTGCAGATGTTTTAAATTCTGCGGAACTTTCACAGGAACTGATTCCATTTGCAGAGAGTTTGTACACGAATTCACTATCAGATAGGATATAGCCTTTTAGAAAATCGTATTTTTTTAGCACATCAAGCGGACCGGATATTTCCGTCTTAGAACAGTCGAAAAGAGAATATTGAATTGGTTTTTCGACGTAGTTGTGTAGCAGATATTGTTGGTATATGATTTCCAGAACCTGCTGAGCTGGTCGGGGTAATTGAGATATTTTCATAAAATTACCACTCCTTTCATTATTAAAAAAATTTACAAGTAACATAATTTATTTTTGAACCGCATCGCCTCCTATAATCTATTTATGGTTGGTCCCATAAGGATATTATAGGAGGTTTGTGGGAAAAGTACAAGCAGCAACTACATAGAAAGGATAACGCAAATGACAAATTTTGAACACATGAAAGAAACAGTGTTAAACATAGTTTCTGCATTGGACGAAGAGGAGCTTCGGAGACTGGTTAATGATACAGACATTAGCGAGTCTAGTAACAACGCGATTTTCTCTTGCAGCCTCTGCGAGAAAACTTATGGCAGATGTAATACATTTTATGATGGAGACGATTGCACCAAAAGATATTTTGATTGGTGCGGTGAGAAATATAAGCCTGAATCTGATTTTGAGGATAAGGCAGAGATTATTGTTAGATTGTCAGAACTGTTGAAAGTGACCAGAATAGGGAGTGACATAAATAAACTAACATTAAACGAGGATAAGAAGATAGTTAATATTAAGTATACAAATGGTTCTGGTCGGCGTGTGAACATTGAAGGCGATTCAGGGTACGCCATCATAAAAGATGTTCTGGCGGCATTGTAGCAGAAAGGAGATAAATGGATAGTATCGGATTTAGAATACGCAGATTAAGAGAGGTACTGAATTTTACACAAGCTGAATTTGCGAAAATGTTTGGCGTAACTTGTGCACATATATCTGCAATAGAAAAAGGAACTCGCTTTCCAAGCAAGACACTTGCCTTTTTTATCTGTGATAAAACACACATTAGTAGAAGATGGCTGATAGAAGGGAAAGGAAGTATATACGGACTGGAAGCAGAGAGGGATGAAGTTATTGCCACAATAGCCGCGATTATGAGGATGGCGGCAGAGCGGGAAGTAGCAGAAAGATTCTTGAAAATGGAGGAATATTCTTCATATGAAGTGCAGGAAACATTCATAATGTTAGATGTCAGACTAGCACTGCAGAAAGCAATAGATGAAATGGCGTCTGATGTTACGGATGTGGCGTTTGACAGACAGGGATGAAAAAAGGCTACCGTTGGAGCGGTAGCCAGGTGAGTAGTTACTCAAAAATAAATCTATCTGTATCGTATCATACATGAGATAGAAATACAAGTAGAAAATGGCGGGAGGTGTAAGAATGACAGCGGACGTGGAGGCGAACATAGAGTTTGGCAAGAAGGTGAAGAGGCGGCTCATCGACGCAGGCATGACAAGTAGGGAGCTGGCTGCGCTGCTCAATATTAAACCACAATATCTAAGTTTGATTTGTACAGGCAAGCGCTCGGGTGTTAAGTACCGCAGAAAGATTATGGAGATACTGGGTATAGATGTAGCCTAGGAGGGATAGCATTGAAAGCATATGTAACATTGGAGGAAGCAGCACGACTGGAAGGGGTTAAATATGATACTTTAGCCCATAAGATCATAAGAGATACAACGGGAAAGTTTATGACCAAGACAGAGAAATCAGAGTCAGGCGGGAAGGATAAAGTATTTGTTGCTGTTGATTCTCTAAGCACTAAAGCAAGAAAAGTCTATGAACAGCTTCAAGATCTGCAGGCACAAACAGATATGCCTGACATAACACCCAAAACAGATACAAAGGAACCATGGTATATAGATGTATCTCTTGACTGGTATATTGAAAATTATCCAGAACAGTATTACAAGGGAGTGGAGCTGGGGAACGCGGTTAGGAACTTTCTGGAATACAGGGGGAAACAGCGTACACAATACGCGGCGGACTGTGCACAGAACTATATAGGAAAAGACCAGCGCACACTATACAGGCACGCAAAGGATTATATCAATGCGAATGCATGGGCGGCAAAGAAGGCAAAGGAGGACGGCGGGAACTATGACCACTATCGAATCTTGTGTCTCTGTCGAAAGCCGAAACCGCTAAACCAGCACCCATCTTTTAAGCCAGAAGTAGAACAATTGATTAGAAACATCTGGTTTAACAAGGACTTTGCTGCAAACCGCGGCACAAAGATGATGCTGTATGACAAGCTGCAGGAGGTCGCAAAGTTGAATGGGTGGACAAAGATTCCATCATATCAGAGTGTAACCCGCTATATTAATTGGCTGATGGAAGACGAGGCGCAGTATAATGCTTGGTATCTGGCATCACATGGGCTGCGGGAATACAAGAACAAACGAATGGTAAAGGGTGTCAGGGATACCACGAAATTACAGGTTATGGAAATTGTGCAGGGTGATGAACATACATTTGACTGCTGGGTAGCATATACCCACCCAAATGGAAAAGTAACAGCCATAAGACCAAAACTTGTCGCATGGATAGATACACGAAGTCGGGCAATATTAGGGGATTTGATGTGCAAAGATGCTAATAGCGAGATATTGAAGGATAGTTTATTGAAGCTTGCTACAACAGTACAGAGCGTACCCAAATATTTATTTATAGATAACGGAAAGGATTATACAGCAGAACCTATGACAGGACGCAAGCGCAATGACCGTGGCGGTGAGCGGTGCAGCCTGATTGATGGTGGCGAATGTTTTGATATTGAGTTTGACCCTGTTGCAAGAGGATTCTATCGAGGGCTGGGAATAGTAGATGATCATAGAGCAATGCCATATCAGCCGTGGGATAAGGGACAAGTAGAACGCTTTTTTAAAACAGTGTGCGATCAATTTACCAGATGGATGAAAAGTTATACTGGTACACTAACTGGATCATTGACAGATGCAAAGGTAAACAAGGATATTAAGAAAATGTTGGAGCGGGGCGAGCTGCTCACAATGGGCGAGTTTTTTGAAAAGTGGACATGGTGGCTGGAGAATAAATACATGAATCGTGTACATTCCGGTTTGAAAAAATTAGGCGAGGAATACACTACACCACGGAGTCTCTTTGAAAATGGTGATAGATATTTCAAGCCGCTCCCACCAAAAGCACAGCTTACAGCACTTTATCAGATTGCAAAAAAAGTGCGAGTATACAATACAGGCATAAGAATGTTTGGGCAGTATTACATGTCCGCGGAGCTTGGCGCATACATAGACAAGACGGTTACTGTAAAATATGATCCACGCAACATAACAAGCATCTGGATATATAACAGCAAAGGAGATCAGTTGTTTGAAGTACCATGTCAAGAGTTACTTGCCTTTGCGCCTCAAGTATCACAGAAGGCAGTGGAGGAACTTAAGAAGGAACAGAACAGACAGTTACGGCGTGACAGGGAAATTCTGGAAGAAAACAACATTCCTTTTGAAGAAAAGTTTAAAGAGATTAATGACCAGTACATTGGATTTAATCCTGCAACTGGGGGCACAGAACTGATGATAGGTGGCAAGGTGAAAACTGCAAAGGTGGTGTCAATGCCAGAAGACGAGGCATATCGGAAAAACAAACAGGTAAGACGCCCACAGGAAGAACCACAACAAGAGTCCAGACTTCTTGAAATGTATGCAAAACGTGGACTTGAAAAGATAAAAGCAATGAATGAAAACTAAGTGGAGGTACATTATTATGACAAGTAATATAGTGGCAAACAAGCCGGATTTAATCGACAGAGTAAACGCAAAGTGTAAGGAGCTAAAGAAAACAAAACAAGATATAGCGGATATGATGGGCGTAAACAGGTCCACGATAAGCCAGTATCTGAATAGAAAGTTAGAGAACCAGCAAAGCGAACAGACATCAAAACTGGAGGAATGGTTTGAGAACTGGCTTGCAGAAGTTGGAGAGTCACAGAGTTTTACTCTTGCAGATGGCGGAAACATGGAGGCGGGGCATACAGCCCCCTTCCGCAAAAGAGAAAATTTTGAAACAACAGATTTCAAAGGAGTTACAGCAATCTGTACTATGTGCCAGGAGATGCACAGACTTGGACTTGTGTTTGGAAAGACAGGATATGGAAAAACCTATGCGCTGCGAAATTATGCAAAACTTCCTAGAGTTGCATATTTGGAATGCAACGATATCATGAATGGCAAGGATATTATTAGAAGACTGGAACATGCAATTGGTTTGCCCAAGGGAACAGGAAGCGTAGATGAACGTATGGAAAATCTTTCTTCATTTCTATTAGCAAATAAGGGGTACCTGCTAATTATAGATGAGGCGGACAAGCTTTTAAACAAGTATACAATTCAGAAAATAGAAATGTTTAGAACTATTATTGGTGCTGCGGAGGGAAGTGCAGGCATAGTGTTTGCGGGGGAACCATCACTAAAAGCAAAACTAACGTCGTATGACATTAGGCTGGCTAATCGAATGGGGAATGAATACGAACTAAAAGGTTTAACGCGCAGTGAAGTTGAGAGATATTTTGAAGGGTGCGAAGTGGAAGAGGAAGCATTTGAGGAGTTGTGTCGCAGGGCATATAACAGAAAAACAGGATGCTTCCGTTTGCTGGACAGAACACTTGATAACGTGATGCACATTCTCAAAATAACTGGCAAAAATGTATTAACATATGATGTTTTGAAGGAAGCATCAAATATGATGGTTTTATAGAAAAGTGCAGACAACACAGGAGGGCATATGGAAAAGGTGGTTATTATTATCAGCGGTGCATATGCAAAAGAGAAAGCGGAAGCTGTTAAGGAGATTGTGACAGAGCAGATAAATGCAAATGGTATTACGGAAACAAGTGTTTATATAGAGAAACAAATTCAAGTAATGCCATTTGTTAACAGCAACAAATATATCTGAAAGGAGTAGCACATATGGCGAACAGGTATGCGGCGGTTTATGCTATGGCGAAAAAGGCAGACATAAATAAGGAGGACCTGCATAAACTAGCCTTCAGCATGACACAGAAAAAGAGCCTAACGGAACTGGACGACTGCGAACTTGCAGCCGTCACAGAACGCCTGCGGGTATTGAAGAACAGTAAAGAACACGGACAAAAGAATAGAAACTTTACGCTTGGTGGAAATCCAGTTACAGTAAAGCAGCGCAAAAAGATTTACATGTTAATGAAAACAATGGACTGGGATATAAAACGAGTGTCAGGGCTTGCCAGAAAACTTTTTGATTCTGATGCGGTTGAATGGTTAAGCCACGAGCAGTGTTCTGATTTGATTGAGGCGCTGAAAGATATCAGCGCCAGACAGGACCAGAGTCAGGAGGCGCAGCATGAATAAAGAAAACACCAATGCAACCACAACAGCATCCTACAATACGAGACGTTATTATGAACGGAAAAACAAGGGACTTTGTGTAAAGTGTGGAAACACTGTTATGGATGGGAAGGTATACTGTCTTGAATGTAGAATGCGCCGAAATGAAGAAGCACGGCAGGATAGAATTTTTTATAAAGAGCATGGTCTTTGTACATACTGTGGCAGAAACAGAGTATTTAAGAAGGAGCGCTTGTGTCCTGAGTGCAGGGCAAAAGCAGCGAACTGGATGGCACAGAGAGAAAGAACCGACGAGGAACGGGACAGGCATAATGCCAGACGGCGTAAGCATTATTGGGAACGGTCAGCACAGGGGATATGTACTGCGTGTGGAAAACGTAAGGCGGCACAGGGAAAAAAGACATGTAAGATATGCACAGTAAAAAGATCAGAATATCAAAAAATGCGGTACATACCTACAGGGATACCAAGGGCAGAAAGATATTTGCATGGCTTATGCAGCATCTGCAGCAACAGTCTTGATATGGCAAATATGAAGGTATGCAGCAGGTGTTATGAGAATTTAAAAAGAGCAAGAAAGACAAGTCATATATGGAAACAATATAATACAGTCATTTTTAAAAGCAGAATTGCATTAGAGCAATCTGAAATTACTGTTTAACAAGGCAAGAAAATGTGTCAGATTCTGACACATTTTTTAACTAAAAAGAAGGGAGAAAGAAAGATGCACAAACGGATACAGGGAAACGGCAGCATTACGATTCCAGTAATACTGCGGCGCAGCCTTGGCATAACACCAAGAGACACAATGGAAATCATTGCACAAAATGATGGCAGCATACTTTTAAAGCCGTGTGCAGTGGAATGTGTTTTCTGTGGAAACATAGAGAATGTGGCAGTAAGAAAAGGCGTAAGCATATGTCTTGCGTGCTATCAGAAAATTAACGTCAGAAAGGAAGACAGAGATGGAAGAAACAAAACAGAATAAAGAGATTAAGTTGAGTGAAATAAGCACAGGAAAGCTTGTAACAATGCTAATCAGCATGGACAGGGAAAGAGCAGAACTTGTCGCAGAGATAGACCGCTATAAGGCGGAGATCTCTGCAAGAGGCGGCGCAGTGCTTGACGACAGGAACACAAAGTTTATTAAATATTATGGAGAGAATGGAAGCTGTGCAGTGACATATGCAGGAAAGCTGTCTGTAAAGAATGACCTTGAACTAAGGGAATTGCTGCCAGAAGGAGTGTATGACAAGTTTGTCAAGGTAACGAGTGATATAAAGTACAAGTACGACCGTGAACTTGAAACAGCATTGAAGGCGCTGCATTCTGGTGAATACTGTTTTGATATGACAATGCTGGGGTATTTAAAGGATAATGCATTGTTTCCAATGCAGCCAGATGCGAAACAAATTAAGCTTCTGTTGAAAAAACTAACAGGTGATTATAAAAAGGATAATAAGCTATTAACTTCCATGTTTGGAAAAGGCAGCTATGAGGAAGAACTACTATATATTCATAGAATTAAAAACGGGGAATTGATTAAGTTATTTTTTCCTGATTCGGAATTAAAAGATGTAATTGAAAAAATATTAGCCTGCCTGACTGTTGAAAACGAAGTAAAAATCACGATTGATGCAGGGGATATGGAGAAATAAGGATATGGCAAAGAAAGCAGAGAGCAAAGCAAAAGAGCAGACAGCGGCACCTGTAGAGAATACACAGGAAGTAATTGACACAATACAGGAACTTCCAACGGTGGAAACAACTGGCACAGCGCAGGAGCAGCCAACAACAGAAGGGAAGACAGTAGAGTCTGAAAACACAGATAAAAAGCTGGACGAAATATTGAACAATGATATAGATCCTGCTGATGAGATACCAGAGCTGGAAGAACTGTTTGCGCAATCTTCTGTAGAGGAGACACCACCAGAAGAACAGGAGCCACCAAAAGAAAAGGTATTGTTTTACATAAGGACAGTAAATGTCAAAACCGCCGTCCGTTCCACGCCGGAATTTCCTATGAAGGATTCTAATCTTATTGGTACAATTGACAATAAGGAAGTGCATGGTATTATAGATGTAGCGAACGGATTTGGCAGGCTTGCAGAAAGAGAAGGGTGGATCATGCTTGATTCCAGCGTTGTAACACGGCTGGGATAAAGAAAGGGGGCAGCTTTACATATGCTGACAAAAATGCAACAGGAACTTCTAAGCGAAATAACCATGGAAGATTTATCAGAACGCTCTAGGGATATCGCTGAAATTATAGGCATTGAATCATATGCGAGGCTGTCTGATTATGCAAAGGGAGATAAAATATACTTTCCAAAAGTAGAAGCAATAGTGATGCCTGCCCGCAACAGACGCATACGAAAGGAATATAACGGATACAATCAAAAGGAACTGGCAGAACGATATGATATAACAATGCAGCAGGTAAACAACATATTGAAAGACTGCTCGTCATATAAACAAATGAATTTATTTGAATATTTATCTTGAATCTATCTTTTGGAAAAATATTTTGGGAAAGTATTTGGTCCTCCAATTTCATAGAGATTAACATATCATTAGGACATGGCATATGCCATGTCCTTTATTTTTATAGAATTTAGAAGGGAGAAACAAAATGAGCGAGGAAACAAAACTAGAAGTAATTAAGGCGCTTGCATATGGCGAGGAGATTGAGACCATTGCAAATATGGCAGAAACAGAACCAGAAGAAATAGAACGGATCCGAGAGCAGTACGCTGATGAGGTTGGCAGACGGCAGAAAGCAATTGCAGGAGGGGCAGAAGATGGCGATTAAAAAGATGATGACACTTTTAGATGTCGGAAAGACTGCTGTTGCTGGGTGTGATATTTCCTACTACCAGGGTGATGTTGACTTTGAAATCATGAAAAGAACTGGAATCAAGGCTGTAATTATTCGGGCAGGGTATGGAACTACAGTAGACAAGCGTTTTGTAAGCTACATTAATGCAGCAATTAAGGCAGGACTTGCAGTCGGTGTGTATTGGTTTCTTTATGCAAGGGATACAGTAGGCGCCATAAACAATGCGCAAAAATGCAGAGAGGTTATTGACCCTTACAAAGAATATATTTCTCTTGGTGTTTGGGCTGATTGGGAATACGATTCGGACAGATATGCAGGTACGCTGCCATCATCAACACGATCTTCAATTGTTGATGCATTTAATCGAAAAATGGAATCAGCCGGATATGAAGCGGGTATCTATTCCAACCAGGATTATATTCAGTCTGGCAAATTCCGACCGTGGCTTGTGGCAAAGTATCCATTGTGGTTTGCCAAATATTCTAACAGTGTAAACGAATATGCATTTCGCGGGAAAGGTGGAAGACCATATCTGTGGCAGTACAGCGCATCTGCTGATGGGAAGGCATGTGGCGTAAGCTCAAGAACCTTAGACAGGAACAGAGTGTATATTGATTTGGTTCCAGAGGAAGCAATGCCGCCTGCGGATAGTGTTTCTACTAATCCAGATATTGTTGCAGCATATGAAAATCCGTACCCCGAACCAACACGAAATATTTTCTGGCGGGAAAAAGCTTCTATGTATGGAGATGATGTGAAGTGGGTACAGTGGCATTTATGGCGGTTTGGTTTGTTCTTAGATAAGAAAGGCATACCAGATGCAAAACAGATTGATGGTATATGGGGCGCAAAATCAGACAGGGCGCTTGAGATTGCTCAAACAAGACTGGGATTAAAACAAGATAAAATATGTGGTCCATTAACAAGGGAAATGTTTAAAAAGGTGTAAGGAGAGGTTGATATGGTATTTGAACCATTAGGAAGTTCATTCACGCTGCTGTTTATCATTGGAATATTGGCAGCACTAACTATGATTATAACGGAAACGATAAAGGAACTGTGGGTAATCCGCAGGGTTCCGACAAAACTGACAGCACTGGCAGTATCGCTTGTGGTGGTATCAGGGGCAATGATAGTCTATCTGAACATGGCAGAGATGGCATTTCAGTGGTGGTATTTGGTAGTGGCGTTTTTTGCTGCATTTATTGTGGGATATTTAAGTATAAACAGTTGGGACACCCTGTATGAGATTTGGAAACGTTTTGTGCCAGAGAACAAGAGGGAATAGCTTATGGAAAGCGCAGCATATTTAAGCACAGAACAGTTTAACACAATGGCGGCGGCAGTTCTGACTATGCTGGGAGGCGCGCTGATATTCTTGATAAAACATTGGTTTAACCAAGTGAACAAAGGGATATTTGAGAACTGCAAGAGACTGGAACAGATAAAGGAAGAACTGCAGGAGGAGCTGCAGCAAAACAACGAGAAAGTAAATGAGCGGATTGACCATATTGAGGAAAAGACAAACCAGGACATTGCAGAACTGCGCCAGGGAATGAGTGACCTCAAGGGCGATTTTGCGGCAACATTTGTGCAGCGCGATGATTTCTTCCGCTACATGAATGGCATGGAAACAAATATTAAAGACACAAACAACAAGGTTGACAAGATTCTGATGCTGATAACAGACAGGGGGAACAGGAATGGCGCTGACTGATGAAGAAATTCGAGAGCGGGATAAGAGCAGGGCAATAAGGGGGTATATTATAAGGTGCCTTATTAGGAGCTGCAATAACATGGCGCTTACAAAGCATCTGGCAAATTCCCTTTTTATGCAGGGATATATTATGAGTCCAGACATTAAAAAGTATATTGATTACCTTGTAAATGGAGGATACATAGAATTTGCGGACAAAAAAGTGAAGGCGTATACCATATATGCAGATGATGCGGTGGTGAAGCTGACCAACAAGGGAATCAATCTTGCGGAGGGCACAATAGAAGATCCAGGCGTGGAGATGTAGCATGGGGGAGAAAAGAAACAGAAAAAGAACTTACTCAACGGTAGACAAGCTTCCATCAGATTTAAAACTGGAAGTAGATTGTATGCTTAGGGATTACAGCAACTCCTATGACAGTATATGTGAATATATACAAAGTAAAGGGTATAACATATCACGCTCTGCACTTTGCAGATATTCACAGAGAAGTGAAGCAGCTTTCAATCGACTAAGACAGGCACAGGAACAAACAGAAAAGCTGGTTGCTTATATACAAAGCAATCCAGATGCAGACTTTACAGAACCAGCAATGAAGATATTAACATCTGGTCTGATTGACAGGCTGGCAACCGCAGAGGAAGAATTTGATACCATGCCATTAGACAAGGCTGGAAGACTGGTGGCGTCACTTGCACGGACAAAGACCTATAAAGACAGGGTGCGGCAGGATATGCAGAAGAAAGCAGAACTGGCATTTAAAGAGATGGAAGCAGACATTATGAACATGATTAAACAGGATGAACAGTCTGCACGACAAATGAAAGAAATTTTGGAGAAGGCAAAGGCAAGGATGAATGCAGAATGATAGATTTAGAGGAATGGATAGAACAGCTTGACGAAGAAGACCATTCAGAAATAAAGGACAATGAGAATTACCAGCATGAACTATTTCAGAAATATGTTCTCAAAATTAATAGCAAAAATTCACGAAAAAGAAGAATGCTGTGGGAAGAGTACAATAAAGATAAGACAAAACTGTTTGGTGCAAAGGGACTTAGAAAACAGCTTGCAGCTTTCGACTTGGAATATTTTGGAAGAGCATATATAGGTCACTTCTTTAAAAGGGAATCGCCAGCTTTCCATGAGGAGCTGGATGAAGTCTGGACAAATGGAGTAATCAAAAATATTGACTGCTACAGAATGCCAAAAGAAATAGACAGAAAGCAAGGAAGCAGGAATGCAATCGCTGCGCCACGAGGACATGCAAAGTCAACAAACTTTACATTTAAAGATACACTTCATGCGGTCCTTTATGGATATAAACACTACATCATGATTATATCCGACACAGGAGATCAGGCTGAGGAGTTTCTTGATGATATCAAAACGGAACTGGAAGATAACTATAACATTATTCAGGATTTTGGAGAACTCAAAGGCAGTAAGGCATGGCGCAGCAATGTATTTGTGACAAAGACAAATATAAAGGTGGAAGCGCTTGGATCTGGAAAGAAGGTAAGAGGACGCAGACATAAAGAATGGAGACCAGATCTGATTGTGCTGGACGACCTGGAAAATGACGAAAATGTAATGACTCCAGAACAAAGGAAAAAGTTATATAACTGGTATACAAAAGCAGTATCAGAGTGTGGAGATACTTATACAGATTTTATGTATATTGGTACTATCTTACATTACGATTCTCTTTTATCAAAAGTATTAAAAATACCTTCCTATGATACAAAGGTGTACAGAGCAGTTTTATCAGATGCAGAAAATCAAAAGCTGTGGGAAGAATGGGAGCGGATTTATACAAACCTCTTTGACGACCAGCACAAGGAAAACGCCCAGGCATTTTATGACGCACACGAAGATGAGATGTTAGAAGGCACACAGGTTTTGTGGGAGGCGAAATGTCCATATCTTTATCTAATGATAAAGAAAGTTGAGATAGGAATTGCAGCTTTTAACTCTGAATTGCAGAACAATCCAATCGATCCAGAAAACGCAGACTTTAATGAAGAATGGTTGGATTACTATGATGACAATCCGCCAGATTTTAAGGCATCAAATTTTGTTTTTGTTGGTGCAAACGACCCATCACTTGGAAAAAATAAGAAGTCTGATACATCTTCCATTATCGGTGCAGCATTGGATTTGAACACAGGATATCTATATATTATAGATGCGTCGGTGGAAAAGAGAAAACCAGACGTTATTATCACTGATGTAATAGAAATGCATAAAAGATACAAGAGGGATTATGGCAGAGGGTTTTACAAGTTTGGTGTGGAAACAGTACAGTTCCAATTCTTTTTTAAGGACGTTATGACAGAAAAAGCACTGGAAGCAGGGGAGTATATCCCAATAGAAGAAATTATATCCGTTGTAAATAAAGTGGTGCGGATACGAAGCTTACAGCCTTTTATAAAAAATAAATGGATTAAGTTTAGCCGTTTACACAAAGAATTAATTAAACAGCTCTGTGAATTTCCTATGGGGGCACATGATGATGCACCAGATGGACTGCAAATGGTAGTGGCACTTACACAAGTAGTTCGCAGTATAGCAGCCAAGTTTGAATATAAAACTGTATCAAGGCGAAAATTGCGTTTTGGTAAAGGAGCATATTGATGAGTAGAAAAAGGAAACAAGGGAAGCCGTTTAATCCCGCAATAGATACAGGACAGGGGAAACCAGTCACTGCGGTTGTGGCGGTTGGAAATATTAACGATAAATATTCCACCTATCCTTCTAATGGGCTGGACCCACGAAGGCTTGCAAGAATATTTCGGCAGGCAGACCAGGGCGATGTGATGAGCCAGATGGAATTGTTTGAAGAGATTGAGGAGAAAGACACGCATATCTTTTCCCAGCTTCAGACAAGGAAACTTGCGGTGACAGGGCTGGACTGGACAATACAGCCAGCGGGAATAACAGACATAGACAAAGAGATTGCAGACTTTGTGGAGAATGCTGTTAAAAAAATACCACGGCTTAGAGAAGTAATGCTGGACATTATGGATGCAGTTGGAAAAGGAATTTCTGTTTCTGAAATTGACTGGGAGCCAGACAAGAACGGAAACTTTGTAATAGCTGGAATTGAGTGGGTGCATTCCAAAAAACTGTTTTGGGATTATGAGACAGATGAAATGAAGCTCTGCACAATGGAATATCCAGAAGGTATATCGTTGCCAGAAAATAAGTTTGTGGTACATAGGTATAAAGCAAAGAGCGGATACCCATCTAGGGCAGGGATTCTGCGCATTGTTGCATGGATGTATCTGTTTAAGAATTATGACATTAAGGATTGGGCAGCGTTCTGCGAGATTTACGGAATGCCGCTTCGATTAGGCAAATACAATGCAGCGGCATCTAAGGAAGATAAGGAAGCGCTTGCAGAGGCGATTATAAATCTTGGTGCAGATGCAGCCGGAATTATTCCAGAAACAGCAGAGATACAATTCGTGGAGAGCAATAAGACAACCAGCGCAGATATTTATGAAAGCTTTGCAAGATATTGCGACGAACAGACCAGCAAAGCAATTGTAGGGCAGACGCTTACTGCGGATAGTGGGGGCGGTTCCTATGCACAGGGAAAAGTACATGCAGATGTACGGCACGATCTGACTGTGGCAGATGCGCAGGCGCTTGCAGAAACGATCAATGAATGTATTGTACAGCCATTAGTTTTATATAATTTCGGTCCCTCTGTAGACTGCCCAGTGTTTCAATTCGATTTTAAGGAAGCGGAAGATCTAAAAGAAACCGTTGATATATACAAGACGCTTGTATGTGATATGGGGTTAAAGATACCAGAGGAACATATTTATAAAAAATTTGCAATCCCAAAGCCGGAAAATGGGGAACGGGTGCTAGAGCCGCCCTCTGTAAATCCATCACAGCCCGCACCACCACAGCCTGAACAAACCATGCTGAAAATGAAAGATACTTTAGACAAAGAAACAGAAGACAGACAGGCAGTAATTGACAGTATGACAGATACAGCAGTTGCATATTCTGACAAAATATTTGAAAAGATGTTTCAACCGCTTCTAAAATTGCTGGACAACGAAACAGATCTTACAGCCCTAAAGAAAAAACTTGAGGACAAAGACGAATTAAAGAAGCTGTATGAGGAGATGGAAAGCCCAGAACTAAATGACCTTTTAACACAGGCAGTCTATCTGTCTAGCTTGGTTGGGAGGGTGGACTAATGGACGCGGCAGTCTATGGATTAACAAGTGATTTTGTATTCCGTGCTGCGGCGGAGTTTCTTTCCAGTAGGGAAGTCATACCAATGGAAGTATATAGGCAGCTACAGAAGCGGGCAAGGGATAGGGCGTTTAGTGTTTCTGGGTATACCTCTGCAGAAGTGTTAAACCAGTTTTTACGGGAACTGGTAGACGCCATTGAAGATGGTACAACATTTGTTACATTTCGAGAACACATGAATGATTTCCTGGAACGGAATGGATACACTGCGGCAAATGCCTGGCATCTTAACGTGATCTATCACACAAATTTACAGACAGCATTTAACGCGGGGCATTATGAGAATATGCAGGCAGCAAAGAAGTTTCGCCCATACTGGCAGTATAAAACAGCGGGGGACGGGCATGTGCGGGAAAGCCACGCAGCAATGCAGGATAGAGTGTATGCGGCAGACGATCCGATTTGGAATATCTGGTATCCGCCAAATGGATTTCGGTGCAGATGTACGGTTGTATCTCTTTCTAAAGAACAGGTGGAAGAGAGAGGCTTGACAGTTTCAGACAGCCCGCCTACTTCCTTAACTGGAAGCAAACCAGTTTTTCCAGACAAAGGATTTAGCAATAACCCTGCAACGACTCCTTGGAAGCCAGATACCAGTAATTTCGCTCCGGCGTTAAAATCGATTTTAAGAGAAAAAATAAATGAAAACGGAGAAAATAACAAGAGTTAAATTTCAGCCGCGCTACAACGCGTTATAACGCGTTATAACGCATATAGAAATTGCTTTAGGAGGTGGACAAGATGGCAGACAAGGAATATAAACAGATAATGGTTCTTGCGGGTGGGGATTTGGGAGAGTGCCCTGACAAAATAAAGATACTTCCAGTCGGCAGAATTAATTCTGAAAAAGGTGATTTTGTGGTTGATGAAGAATCTTACAACGCAATGAAAGCAGAGATGCAGCGCAGGGGGATTGATATTGTAATTGACTATGAACACCAGACGTTACAGGACGTACAGGCGCCTGCAAGCGGCTGGGTAAAAGAATTAATCTACACGCCAGAGGCGATTATTGCAAAAGTTGAGTGGACACAAAAAGCACAGGAGTATTTAAAAAATAAAGAATACCGTTATCTGTCTCCGGTTGTCTTAACAAGAAAAAAAGACAATAAGGCAGTTGCGCTGCACAGCCTGGCACTTACTAACACACCCGCAATTAATGGAATGTTTGCAATTGTAAATTCTGCAAATATAGAAACAGAAAATGATACAGGAGGGAAAGGAATGGATCTACAAAAATTAAAAGAACTTTTAGGACTTCCAGCAGATGCAGCGGAAGAAACAATTATGAATGCGCTAATGGAAAAATTAGGAGGTGCGGAGAAAAAAGAAGAATCAGAGACAAAAGAAGAACCAGAACCAGGCAAAGAACAAGAAAAAGAAACAGAAGTTGTTGCAAACAGCGTAATACTTGGTCTTCTGGGACTAAAGGAAAATGCAAAAACAGAAGATGTTGCAGGTAAAATAATGGCGTTAAAAGCAGGGGCAGACAGCCAGCAACAGGAAATAACAGATGCCTTGAACCGCTTAAAGAACCGCGAGGCGGATGAAGTTGTTATGAATGCCCTAAAGGCAGGCAAAATTACAGCAGCACAGAAGGACTGGGCAAAAGATTATGTCTTAAAAGACAGAAAAGGATTTGATGCTTTTATTGAGAAAGCGCCTGTAGTGGTGCCTGTTGGGAAGCTAAATCTAAAAGATGCACCCAAAAGGAATGTAGAAGTAGACAGTCTTGTCCTAAAAGCGACAGGAATGACAAAAGAAGACATTGAAAAATATGCAGACAAGGAGGATGGGGAAGAATGATGGAACGAGCAGGGAACCAGAAAGTAAGCGGCATTCAGATGAATGCGCCTGTGGCTGCTGGGGAGTTCATTAAAAAAACAGATATGGTGGCACTAAACCAGGAAGGGTATCTGGTAAAAGCAGCAAAGACAGAGGGGCTGCGTGTGGTGGGGATTGCCACAGATAATGCAGATAACCGCATGGGAGGTGACGGAGCGGAGACAGTTTCTTTTACAAGCGGAGGCTTTGTATTTAACCAGGAAGGGATAAAAGAAACCGACCTGATGCGAACCGCTTATATTAAAGATGCTGCTACAGTGACAACATCTTCTGTTGGCTCATCAGTCGCTGGAAAGATTATAGAAGTAGATGCTACATGTGCAACTGTATTAATTCAACCTTGATAGAAATAGGAGGACAATAAAAAAATGGTAGTAAACAGTGCAAACCTGCAGGGACTAAGAACAACCTTTTCTGCAGCTTTTAACAAAGCATTCCAAACCACAACAACAAGCAAGGAAAAAATAGCAACCACTGTGCCAAGTTCCACAAAGTTAAATACATATGGCTGGCTTGGAGATTTTCCTACAATGCGGGAATGGATTGGAGAAAGAGAGATTAAAAACCTTTCTGAAAAAGATTACAACATTGCGAACAAGCATTTTGAAATGACAATCGCTGTCAATCGAGATGATATTGAAGATGATAATCTGGGGCTTTATTCTATCCAGATGGAGCAGATGGGAAGTTCTGCAAAGGAGCATCAAGATATTATGGTGCTTGGTATGCTTCCAAAGGGATTTTCTGAAAGATGTTATGATGATTTAAGCTTCTTTCATGAGGCGCATACAGTTGGCTGGAAGACATTTAGCAATAGAAGCAATGCAAAGCTGACAGCGGATTCCTATGCAGCGGCAAGGGCTACAATGGCAAGCTACAAGAACGAAAGAGGAACAGCAATTAATATCCGCCCTAATTTATTGGTAGTGCCGCCACATCTGGAAAAAACAGCAAGATATATTTTAACAGCAGATTTTATTAATGGCACAACAAACCCTTGGAAGGGCAGCGCAGAATTACTTGTAGATGCAAATATTAGCAGTGATGAATATCCAGACAACTGGTTTCTGTTGGATACGTCAAAGCCGCTAAAGCCAGTTATCTTCCAGTTGCGCAAACCGACAAAGTTTGTCTCCATGGTGAACGAAAATGATTCCAATGTATTTAACCAGAACACTTATATTTATGGTGCAGATGGCAGATACAATACAGGCTATTCCTTCTGGCAGCTTGCATATGGCAGTACAGGAGAAGTAGCAGGTTAAGAACAGGAGGGAAAGTATGGGATACTGTACCGTGGCAGATGTAAGAGAACTAATCAAAGAGGATATGTTTAATTCTATATTAGGGGACAAATATATTGATGAAAACGATGCGGAAGCGGTGGCAAAAAAGGAAGCAGATATTACATTGCTTATTGAGAATGCAATTATAGACGCTGATGCAGAAATTAATGGATATTTGTCAAAGCGGTACAGCCCACCTCTTACAGAACCGCCAGCAGTCCTAAAGAAGTTTAGCAAGGATATAGCAGCATACAATCTTGTATCCCGTAAGGGCGTCGATGAAGATAACCCTGAAAAAACGTATCTTACAAGATACAATTCCGCTATAAAATATCTAATAATGGTAGCGGAAGGGAAAATTGATATTGGAACAAAAGAAGATACCGGAGCAGCATCTGCGGTGGAAGGCTTTCAATTTCGCTCAAACCGCCGCTTATTTTCCAGGGAAAGTATGCGGGGGTGGTAGCGTGAGTTCTATTCGAGTTCAAATGACGGGAGACACTCAGGAATTATTGAATCAATTGCGCAGTCTGGAAGATACAGATATAGAAGCCGCAATGCTGGCAGTGGGTGAAGCGATACGAACTTCTACACTGGAACGCTTTGACAGGGGAAAAGATCCAGAAGGAAGACCTTGGAAGACCTCTATTCGTGCACAGAAAGATGGAGGAAAAACCCTTGTTCAAACAACGCAGTTAAGAAATTTAATCCATGTAGATTATTCCAGTAAAGGTGTGGCAGTTGGTACAAATCTGATATATGCAGCAACACATCAGTTTGGAGATAGGAACCGTACAATAAGAACAAAGAATGGTGGAGTGGCACACATTGAGATACCAGCAAGACCCTATATGGGAGTGACAGACGAAGATATGCGGGAGATTACCCGTATTATCAGGCACGCTGTAACAGGAGGTTAAAATGTTTATAGAAAGCAGAGAAGCATTGAAAAGCTGTCTAGTACAGTGTGGTGCCAAAAGCAATATTTATACATCAGAAAAAAGGTTAAGAGCTTGTAATGAAAGCCGTGTATTTGCAGTTCTATCTGAAAATGATGGGCTTGCAAAAAATAAGACCAAACGTATCTATACAGATATAAACGGAAAGCATAAAAGGCGGAAAAAATTTGACCGCGACCTGACCTTTAGTATTGTGATTGGTGAATACAGCATGGAAAAAGTGCAGGAGATTTACGACCAGTTTCTTGAAGAGATTCCAGACGGTATCTTTGTGAAAGGAAATTATGTAGAAATAGAGCCTGTGGCGGCGGATTGGATAGATGACGAAGACACAATTATTCGGGCGAAATGTGCTGTACAGATAAAAGTTGTATGTAAAGGCGGCGTATATAAGGACACTGATTTTGCAAAAGTAAATGACATTGAAATTGCAGTAAACAGGAAGGAGGCACAAGATGGCAAAGAAAGAGACACAGAACCAGGAGAAGGAACATCTTAGCATTGAGACATTAAAAGAAAAGAACAAGACCCCTGATGCAGTATATCAGGGCATGTGTGCGGCAAACGGCTGGCAGAGGGGAAAGATGGTAAGCCAGGAGGAGTACAGACAGGCACACCAGCGTTTTCTTAATACAGTGATAGGAGGCGGCAGAAAATGAATGATGTAATACATACTGTTACAGATGGGTTGATGGGTTTTGGAAATACAAGCGGTACAGGGGTGCATATTAAAATTGGTGCAAGCCCTGTACAGAGTGAGGAACCCATCATTATAACCAGTGCAAACAGGTTGGAATATATGACAAAAAGTTTGGGTTTGAGTCCTCTGCGTGATGCAGTAATGGATTCTATAGAGAATGGTGCTTCCAAGATTATATGCATTCCAGTACAGCCCTCTGCACAAGGGGAAATCCGAACACTTGATTCAAGCGCAACAGATCATTCAGGGACAGTGACAATTGATGGAAAACCAAATAACAGATTTGGTGTCATGGTGAAGATAACAGGCAGGGGCACGCTAAATGAAGCTTCTTTTAAGTATTCTATTAATGGAGGATATACATATTCAGAGGAATTAACAGTCCCACTGTCTGGGGAATTTGAACTGCCAGACACAGGTCTAAAGATTTTGTTTACAGCAAATGAGGCACAGACCTATGAAGTAGAGGATACCTATGAGTGGCAGACGTCTGCGCCCGCATTGACAAACGAAGACTTGATGAAAGGTGTTAATCGGATTAGAAGTATTAAGCAGGAGGCTGAATTAGTGCATATCGTAGGCGCCTGTGATGCAGATACCTGGGCGATGATATCCGCAATGCAGTCTGAATTACAGACACGATACCGCAAGCCGCTTATGTTTGTCTTAGAGGCATTTGAAAAAGATTCCAAACAAAGTATGGACGAGTATGCTGCAGCCTTGAAAACGGCAAGAAAGAACGTAAAAAATTACCAGATACAAGTAGTAGCAGCAAGGGCACTGTATGTTGGAATGGACGGATTAAGCAGGGACACCAATGCTGCGGGAATTGTGTGCGGTCTGTATGGACGCACAGCAGTGAATAAGAGTATTGGGGAAACCGCTGCAATCTCATTGTCAGAAGACAGAATATTAAAATGTCTGCCAGAGGGAATTGATGATGACTACATTGATGCGCTTGATGGTATGGGATATCTGACAATACGGCAGTATGACGGGCTGGAAGGCTATTATATTAATAATGCCCGTATGATGGGACCAGAAGGGACCGATTACAGATATGCAGAAGATGTGCGGGTGTTAAATAAGATTATCAGGGAAACTAGAAAAACAGCCCTTTTGCAGCTACAATCGGACATTGATTTAGAAAAACCAATGACAGATCTGAAAGCGAAAGTCCAGTTTATACAAGCGCCGCTTGATCGTATGGTTACAGAGAAAGAGATATCTTCTGTAGAAATAACAATTCCAGAGAATGCTGCGGAAACGATTATTGCAGATGGTACGCTACAGTTAAGCATAAGATATGTACAGCGGGGTGTAATCAGGAACATTGAAATAGATGTGGGAAAGAGAAACCCATATGCATCATAAGGGAGGCAAAATATGTTAAAAGTAAATGGCAAGACCTATGACTGGGGCGATGTAGATTTAAGTATTCCAGGGATAGTGACAGAGATTGAAGAGATCAGTTATGATGATGAGCTGGAAAAAGAACTGGTTTATGGGCACGGAAAACTTCCGCGTGGGTATGGCACTGGAAACTATAAACCAAACGGAAAAATTAGTATGCTTCGTGATGACTATGAAGCAATTCTTGAATACTGCAATAATAATGGAATAAAGTTCTACGACCTGACTTTTCCTAAAATTGTGGTATCTTATGCAAACGGTGATGGTTCAATAGCAACAGATGTGCTTAATAATGTTACGTTTGCTAAACGCAGCATGAAAGCAGCTAATGGGGACAAGACATTTAAGGTAGATCTTGACTTAATTATTGCAGGAACCATTGACTGGAATGGAAATAAACCTGTGTAATTTATCAAAATATTTGTCAAAAAAATAAACGGAGGATTTAGAAAATGGAAAAAATAGAATTAAACACAACAGTAGATGAAACAGAAGAGAGTATGGAAACAGCGACAGCACAGGGGGCAGTAGGTGCGCCGCTAAGCGAAAACGGACTGAAAAAGAAGTATGGGAAGCTGTATAAAATTGAGGCAGTCGTTGACGATGACGACGAGGAGGAGGGAAAAAAGATATCATTTCTGTTCCGACGCCCATCAACAGCAAGTCTGAATAGATATATAAAAACGATGAGTAAAAATGCACTTTCAGCCGCAACTGTATTTTTGCGGGATAGTGTCGTTGAAGAGCAGAAAAAGGAATTTGATATAGAGTTTGAAAAATTTCCTGCGCTTGGTCTTACTATGGGGGACAAACTTCTTGGGGTGCTTGGGGCAAGTAATAATATAAATTTCAAGAAACTTTAGAAAGTAAGTTCCAGGAACTGGAAAAAAACTTTGTAGAGTGCGGCGAGCTGGTGATACGAAGTTTTCTTCCAGAATACTTTCTAAAAGATTTTAATCTGGAATTGATAGATATAGATACCTTCCTGGAATATTTGGCAAAAGCAAGGTATATGCAGGGAGTTTGGAAAAACATAGTGCAGGCTGGGGTATCGGGAGAAAAGGATACATAAATTAAGCCAGACTAAAAGTCCAGCTTAGTATGAAAAATCCAATGTTTATACAGCTTGGTTGCATTGATAGTATCTTTAAAGAACCCGCAGTTCTTTGTTGCAGGGTATTTAGTGTTTGCGTCTGTGAAACCAATCCATGCTACATAGGGCAGTTGGTATAGAAATTGGGGAACTACCACCAGGATAGAAATGACAAACCCAGCACAGATGCCAAAAAAGATTACATACAGGCAGAACATTGCAGCCGTTATTGTCATAAAAATCACTCCTTTCAAGTGGTTTTGTTAAAGGTATCTATATTTATAGAATAGCACGGGAAGGCGGGAAAAACAATGGGATTTGATTCGATTTATCGATTAAGTGTAATCTTAAACTTAATCGACAACATGACCTCCCCAGCACAAAACGTTTTTGGCAGTATGATGAAAACAGGGACAATGCTGACAGGCGCAGGGGTACAGCTTGCGCAGGCGTTAACAGCCCCTGTGACCGCATCTTTTGATACAAAGAGCGCGATTGCAGAACTGTCCTCCCTTGGAGTAGAAGAACTTGCCTTGCTGGAAAGTGCGGCAAATGATTTTTCCAACACCTGGGCGGGTACAACCAAAGCAGATTTTATATCCGCCGCCTATGATATTAAAAGTGGTATTGCTTCTCTAAGTGATGAAGGGGTGGCAAAATATACCGAAATGGCAGGAATGACAGCCAAGGCGACAAAATCCAATATAGCCACTATGACAGATTTGTTTGCAACGGGGTATGGTATCTATAAAGGATTTTACACAGATTTGTCTGATATGGAGTTTGCAGGACTGTTTTCTGCCGGAATCTCCACAAGTGTAAAGCAGTTTAAGACAAATGGAAATGAGATGGCTGCGGCAATACAAAGCCTTGGCGCGTCTGCTACAAATGCACAAGTGCCGCTGGAAGAACAGCTTAGTATTCTGGGAATGCTGCAGGCTACTATGTCTGGTTCAGAGGCGGGAACAAAGTATAATGCTTTCTTACGGAGCGCCGCCAAGGGCGGCGAAGCGCTGGGCATGAGCTTTGTTGATGCGAACAACCAGCTTCTTTCTATGCCAGAAATCCTAGATATGCTGCATGGGAAGTTTGGAGACACCTTAGACGCAGCGGAAAAGATGCAGCTTCAGCAAGCTTTCGGGGATTCAGAAACGATTAAGCTGATCGATTTGCTGTATGGAAAAGTAGGCGACTTGGAAAATAACATTGTAGGAATGTATGGATCGCTTGGACAAGGAACAGCCGCCACACTGGAAATGGCAGATGCTATCAATAGCAGCGACCCTGCAAAGCTGGAAATTTTACAGCAGAAATTCCATAATATCGGCGAAACTATCAGCAACGTCGTAACGCCTAATGTTATGGAATACGTCGATAAAATATCTGGCGTGGTGGACAAAGCTGGTGAATGGGTAAGTTCGCATGGTGAGGTTGTTAATGCTGTCTTTTCTGTTTTGGCTGGGCTGGCTATGTTCTTAACTGTCAGCGGTACATTAACTACTACGATTGGTCTGGTGGGAGGACAGATTACAAACTGGATAAACCTTGCAAAAAGAGCAAAAGGCGGATTCCAAAAGCTGGCAGGTATTATTCGCGGCGGTCTGCCGATAATACGTTCATTCGGAACAAGTCTAATAAATATGGGAACAACAGCGGTGATGTCTCTTATAACCTCTTTGCAGCCTCTTATCGCGAGCGTGTGGAGCTTTACAGCAGCACTGTTGGCAAATCCTGTTACATGGATAGTAATCGGAATTATAGCACTAATAGCGGCGGTTGTGCTTCTATATAACAAATGTGAGTGGTTCAGGAATATCGTAGACAGCATATTTGCAGCAATAAAAGAAAAGTTTGGTGCAGCGCTTGATTTTGCAAAAAATGTATTTGGCGGCATTGCAGATGTGATAGGTACTGTTATGGGCGCAGCCAAAGACAAGGTAACAGAAAAGCTGTCCAGTATGAAACAGGCATATGAAGATCATGGAGGCGGCATAAAAGGAGTCGCAGCCGCAGCCGTGGAAGGAGTAAAAGGGCTTTTTTCGGACGGTTTCACAGTACTGGACAACTTAACAGGCGGGAAACTGACAGAGATAAAAAATAAATGGTCTGAAAAACTTGCCCCCATAAAAGAGATGGCAGGGAACATTATGGGAGCTGCCAAAGATACAGTTGCAGAAAAGCTGTCTAATATGAAACAGGCGTATGAGCAGCATGGAGGTGGAATAAAAGGAGCGGCGGCAGCGACCATAGAAGGAGTAAAAGGGTTCTATACAGCGGGCTTTACTTTTATGGATAACTTAACAGGCGGGAAGCTGACAGAGATAAAAAACAAATGGTCAGAAAAGTTAGCTCCTGTAAAAGAGATAACAGGAAACATTATGGGAGCTGCCAGAGATACAGTTGCAGAAAAGCTGTCTAATATGAAAGCGGCGTATGAACAGCATGGAGGCGGCATAAAGGGAACAGCGGCTGCAGCCGTGGAAGGAGTAAAAGGCTTTTATACAGCGGGCTTTACATTTGTGGATAATCTAACAGGCGGGAAGCTGACAGCTATAAAAGAAAAGTTTAGCCAGGGAATACAGAATATAAAGAACAAGATAACAGATAGTATAAGCTGGTTTAAAAATTCTGGGAAAAAGATTATGGACACTTTTACAGAAGGCATTAAATCTGCATTAAATAAGCCCGTTGATATGGTAAAGAATGCGCTGCAGAAGGTTCGCAATATGCTGCCATTCTCTGACGCGAAAGAAGGACCACTTAGTAGCCTTACATTGTCTGGAAGCAAAGTGCTTTCGACTATGGCGGAAGGCATAAAATTGACAGAAAATCTGCCTGCGCAGGAAGTAGAGACAGCACTTGGTAAAGTTGACCTTACGTTACAGAAAAATAACCAAAGACAAGATTCAGATAAGATAAAAGAATCTGGAAGCTTATCTGGGGAACAGAGTGGACAGATAGAAAGAACAGTAATCAGGATAAATAATTTAAGTCTAAATGTTGACTTAAAAGATATAGAAAGCCTTAACAGGCTTAAACAACTTTTTGCAGAGATAGAGGATAACATAAACAGCAGTGGGGAAGGGACACCAGAACCAGCATAATAAGAAAGGATAACCATGCTTTATTTTGATAATAATAAAAACTCGAATAATCGAGATAAGGAGAATTATTATGATCTACATTGATGATGATACTATAAAAATAGGCGGCGTTATCCTTCCTGGTATTTATAAGAGTATTGAGGTGGAGCATGAGGCAAAAATTGATGAACAGACTGTGGAAGGTTCCAGCTCCAAACCAAAGCAGGCAACAGGGTATGACGACGCCAAAATTAATATTGAACTATTATTAATGGATTCAGAAGCCACAACAAAGGAAGAAAAACTGCAGGCGATACAGGAATTGTTTAAACCAGAGGGACAAAATAAACCACAAGCTCATGAGTTAATAAGCGTACATACAGCAATTCGGGGCACAAAGCAGGTGATTATCAAAAAAGTTGCTTCAAAAGAAACGAACAAAAAAGATGAAATAACTGTAAGCATTGAGTTATTACAATACGACGCTATGAAAATAACAGCGGCATCTACTGGGAAGAACAAAAAGAAAAGCGCTGCTAATGAAAACGCAGGAAGTTCTTCTGGTCTAAGCGAACAATATAGGAGCTATTTAAACAGTGACCGCGGTGCAGCGCCCAAACAGAAAAATAAAACAGGTATGTCGCCCTGCCAGAAAGCACAGGCAAGAAAATGGAGGGAGTATTATGGAGGAACTTAACAGGAAAGAACTGTTTTATCCTGATTTACAGGTAAAAATTGGTACATATATCTTTACAGAGGGAGTAAGTCTTGAAATACATTCTGACAGAAATAAGCCTTGTGATTGGGGAAAAGTAAGATTTACAAAGGAATACCAGCCAAAGATAACACTTAAAGAGCTATCTGATATAGTGATTTATCTAGGATATGATGGAACCCTGCAGGAGGTATTTACTGGAACACTGGCGAAGGGATGCGACGGATGCGGCATCAATGAAATTTTGTTTAAGGATTATATGTATAAGCTTCAAAATACATATTTGCAAACTTGTTTTAAAGAATGTACCCCACAAGACATTATTCGGGAAGGGCTTGCTACAGCGGGTATTAAAACAGCGCATTTATCCCAACAGACATATGCTGCCAAAAAACTTTTTCCGGTCTACAGCAAAAGTATAGAGCAGCTCTTACAGCAAATAAATACAGCATGGGGAATAAACGTAAAAAGTTATTTTGTCAAAGGCGAATTTTACTGGGGAGTTGTACCAGAACAAAAAGAAGTTCTGGAATTTGTATATGGCAGCAATATTATTTCTCTTGGAAAAGATGTAGATATGTGGGAATTAGAGACAATCTCTGTCCCATCAATGCAGCACAGCCAAAAGATTTCGATTATCCACCCTAAAATAACGGGAGTATTTGAAGTTGAAAAAGTGATATTTAGGACAAATGATGCAGGATTTATACGGACAACCATTTACTTTAGGGGAGAACAGGCATGATTGATGAGCTGGTGAAAAGTATTATTAGCAAGATGAAAGCAGAATATCCACAGCTTGAAGTGCCAGGAGCGATGAGGGCAGTAATTGTATCTGCCAAAAAGAGCGGTGAACGGTATCAGCGGACAATTTATCTAACAGAAAAAACAAGCGGCTATAAAAGAGAGTATATTTTAGAGGAGGACTGTTATATATATTCTGTAAGAATTATTGATAATGATGGAAATCCTCTTTCAAAATATCCAATAATCCCTGAAATTAAAAGTCGAACAGAGTATCAGACAGGAAGTCAAGTGACTGTGGTGTTTACAGACGGTGGCTTGACGGCTGCAATTATAGGGTAAGAGGGAAATAATATATGGTTGATATTAAACTAAACAATGCATGGCAGCTTACGCCAGCGGCAGATGGTGATGTTCCTCTGACTGACAGCGAAGGCGGACTTTTGCAGACCATACGAACAGAGTCTATAACACAGGAAGGGGAACTTTTCTATGATACAGATTTTGGCTGGAGCCTGCTGGACTTTATACATGTACAGGAAAGTGACCTTGTTAAAATAGAGATAGAAAGCAGAATTAAAAAGAAGTTATCAAAATATGATGAAATTCTATCTAATACAGTAGTAATACAACAGATATGGAAGAACGATAAATTAAATATTGCAGTTACCTTTAAACTTACTGATGGGACAGAACATAAAATTGAAACCAGTTTAAACAGAATAGAGGTTGAAATTGAATGATAAGCAATAAAATATTAGATGCAATTATTCCAGCACCAACACTGGACGAGCTAAAGAAAGAAACAACTACAGAACTGGAAAAGGAAGGGTTTGCAGTTACAAACTTTAAATCTGGCGGGGTATTCCACACACTAATGATGATAAGCTTAGAAATTTATATAGAACTTACAAGTCTATGCAGGCGGGTACTCTCTAATATGTTTGTTAAACACGCCGAAGGAGAATGGATCGAGCTGAAAGCACAAGATTATGGAAAGACACGCAAACCAGCGGCAAAGACAAAAGGTACTCTAATGTTAATTGGAAGTGATGGACATGCAACGCTGACAATTCCAGCGGGTACAGTCTTTCGGACGGATAAGGACATTAACGGTGAGGAATTGCGATACTTTTCTATAGAAGATGCTACTTTGTTAAATACACAGCAGGAAGTACAAGTGTTAATAGAAGCAGAAAAAGAGGGTGCTTTGTACAATGTTCCTCAAGACCGTATTGTAAACTGTACCAGGCATCTGGAAGGTATAGAACGCATAACTAATCCAGCAGACTGGATAACAATGGCAGGCGCAGATATAGAGGATTTGGAGCTTTTACGAGAACGTACATTAAATAGCTGGGCAGACCTTGCAACAGGAACCACAGCGGCAAAATACAAAAGTGCCGCTGAAAAAGTTACAGGGGTGCTGTATGCAGATGTAGACCAACTGCATCCAAGAGGACAAGGAAGTGTAGATATCATTATAACATCTACCGCTGGAGAAGCAAGCGGGGAGTTGCTTCAAAAAGTGGAAGAGGCTGTGCAGGAAGTCAAAGGCGATTATGACAATCTACTTATTAAATCTGCTCAAACAGTACATCAAAACATTGATGTCTTAATAGAATTGCCAGAACTGATTAGCAGTGAAGGAGTTGAGGAGAAAGTCCGTTATGCAGTAGAAAATTACTTTAAAGTTAGCACTTTAAGAAAACTGAATGAGCTTGTCTTACTTGACTTGTATATTGCTATCAAGCAGGAAGTACCTGTATTAAAGAATATAAAGATAAGGGAACCAACCAATGACGTAAAATTAGCGAAAGGAAATGTAATTCTGCTGGGGGAACTGAATGTGACAGTAATCTGGGAGGAACGCGATGTTTGACAAATTTTCTGATTACATGCAGTATCTTCTTCCATCGGCGTTTAAAAAACAAAAAAAGCAAAACCAGTTATTAATATACTGTAAAGTAGTTGGAAGGCTGTATGATTCTTTATTGCAGCTAATTTTACGGTTAAGAGAAGAAACCATGCTTGAAACTTGCAGTCCTGAAATGCTGGAAGTGTTTGGTAATGATTATGAAATGCCCCAGATGCGGGGAGAGACATTAGAAATGTATCGTAAGCGCCTGCAGATGAAGGCGCTTACAGCCGCAGCCGCAGGCACCCAGAAAGGGATATTGTATGCAATGGAATCTGTCGGATATGATAATTGCGTTATTACACCATTTTATCTTACAGATCCAGACCGCTGGGCAGAAATACGAATAGATGTGTTTACAGAGTCTGTTGATGTGGACAATCCGATTGCTTATGGTAGTGTTGTGGCAGAGGTAATGAAAGTAAAAAAAGCAAGTACACTGCCACATTGGCGCTTTTATTATCCAATAAAGATTTGGGAGACAGATATTAATTATATTAATACTGCAATTCGGGTTATTGTTTTTATCCCATTTTGGGGAGATGATATCTATACAGGACCATATTGTTACGATGGCACACTTCTATATAATGCTGTAAGAAAATATAAGATTGGGCTGTTAATAAGATATTTGATGCATACACAGACACAACAGTATGCAGCATATAGATACAGCAGAATTAAGACATTTATACAAGGGAAAGAATATACAAACTTATCCCTGCGCAGCCTGTATAGTATAAGTTTTTGGGGCTGTAGTGTGTATAATGGTCAAGAGCGTTATGATGGAAGTGTTTTATATAATGCCCTAAGAAACTATAGAGTTTGTATTATGGTAAGACACTATATAGGTATTTTGGCACTGCAAAGAATTGTATGCAGTAGGAACTGCACAAGAGTGTTTGTACAGAACAGAATGCAAACAGATATATTACTGTATTTTTCTTACAGAATAAAGCAGAGGAAATTTATTCTTAAAGCAGTAATACAACATTTAATAAAATTGAATGTCGTGGAAGAAATAAACTATAATAGCCAGGTTTTGTCTATGCAGGTGCTGCATAAAAATATTTTAAATATTTGGCATAGATGCAAAGGAAAGGTTAAAAACAACAGACCTAAAGTAGTAAATAA
>ERZ808049.260-NODE-260-length-38381-cov-10.294591_pt1 | contig 38381 bp, 37 predicted proteins | sample MGYA00380198_ERZ808049 | MGnify/ENA primary metagenome ERZ808049 (study PRJEB31490, sample SAMN06133414) | mouse gut metagenome | isolation source: Z2_2 | host: mice | place: China: Chengdu | collected 2015-05 ...
TTAGCTCTTCTTTTTCTTTTCTATCCTTCCGGATATTGACGTGTGTTTCTTAATTCTGTTTAGTTTTCAATGATCTCTCCGGCTTCTTTTGCCGACTTGTTTATCTTACACTCTTTTCCTTCTTTAGTCAATCTTTTTTTTGACTTTTTTCCAGCCTTTTTCTTTGGCCTCTCTCCCTTTCCCTGAGTGCCTATTTAATTTACCATATCGCTTCTCTTTTGTAAAGTCTTTTTTTTTATTTATTTTGTAAAAAAATATATCTTGACTAATTTTCAAGATATATTTCATCACAAATTTTATCTAGTCTATACTAAAAAATTTCTTTACTATCTAAAATGATTGTCACTGGTCCATCATTAATCAACGAAACTTCCATCATTGCTCCAAATACACCACGTTCTACCTTAACCCCTTTTTCCTCTAATTTTTTATTAAATAAATCATATAACGGTTTTGATACATCTGGTTTAGCTGCATCAATAAAACTTGGTCTTCTTCCTTTTTTACAATTTGCATATAAAGTGAACTGTGATATTGATAATATACTTCCTTGAACATCTAATAAAGATAAATTTAATTTATCATTTTCATCTTCAAAAATTCGTAAATTAACTAATTTATCCACCATCTTTCCAACTAAAATTTCATCATCCCCATCAGTAATTCCGACTAAAACCATATATCCCTTATTAATTTTCCCTACCACTTCTCCATCAATCTTAACACTGCTTTTACTTACTTTTTGTACAATTAATCTCATAATAATCCACCTATCTTTCAATATTTAAAAATGTTATAATCATTATAACTAATTTCAAAAAAGAAAGGAAGATAATATGTCATCAACCCTTGCAAATAGAATGCGTCCTAAAAATTTAAATGAAATTATTGGTCAAAAACACCTTGTTGGATCAAATGCTATTCTAACTAAATTTGTAGAAAAGAAACATCCTTTTTCAATTATATTATATGGTAGCCCTGGTTGTGGCAAAACTACTATTGCAATGGCTTTAGCAAATGATTTGGATATACCCTATCGTATCTTTAATGCCTCTACTGGCAATAAAAAAGAAATGGATGCTATTATTGAAGAAGCTAAATTGAGTAATGGTTTATTTGTTATCATTGATGAAGTTCATCGCTTAAATAAAGCTCGACAAGATGATCTTCTTTCTCACATGGAAAGTGGTTTACTAATTGTTGCTGGATGTACAACTGCAAACCCATATCATTCAATCAATCCAGCAATTAGATCACGTTGTCACATTCTTGAAGTAAAACCACTAACTACTGATGAGATTATTGATGGGTTATCTAAAGCAATAACTTCACCAGCTGGTCTAGATAACAAATATAAAATAGACAAAGACGCTTTACAAAACATTGCCAAAATATGTAGCGGTGATATTCGCTACGGATATAATTGTTTAGAAATATGTACAATTGTCTGTGAGAATAATCATATTACACAAAATGATTTAAAAACTGCTGCTATTAAAACAAATGTTGTTTATGATAAAGATGAGGATAATTACTATGATACCTTAAGTGGATTACAAAAATCAATTCGTGGTAGTGATCCAAATGGAGCAATGTATTATTTCGCTAAATTAATTGAAGCAAATGATATAGAATCTTTAGAACGTCGTCTGATAACTACTGCATATGAAGATATTGGTTTAGCTAATCCTAATGCTTGTATGCGTACAGTAATAGCTTTACAAGCAGCTAAAACAATTGGTTTCCCTGAAGCTCGAATCCCAATTGCAAGTGCAATTATTGATTTATGCTTATCACCAAAATCAAAATCCAGTGAAAATGCTATCAATGCAGCAATAACTTCATTAAATGAACGTTCTTTAAAAACTCCTTCATACTTACGTTTTACCCCTATCGGTTTACAGGATGATGAAAAATATGATTATAATCGTCCTGAATTATGGGAATATATTCAATATCTCCCAAAAGAACTTGAAAATACTCAATTTTATATACCATGGATGACCAGTAATTATGAACGAGCTTTAGCAGAAAATTATCGTCGCATTTTAAAACACGGTAGAACTAGCAATATTAAAAAACTAAATCAAAAAAACAATAGATAATATAATTTAGATAATACTAAACTAGGATCTAACAATTATTTGCGGTTTGAACTTATTTTGATTTAAACTTTTTTCTATACATCAAAGAACAGAGACTAAAAAATAAATACCATGTATTGATAATTGCTTAGGCTTAAATTTCTGTAAAAAAATACAGTCAACTTCTTAATTAAAATCAACTATCTTTTTCATTTTTCTATTCAGTTTTTATATGTCAAATGATTGCATTTTACTTTCTCCTGTAAAATGCGATTTTTCCTTGTAAATACAATATTTTTCGTCTTTATGATGTATATGCTAGTTATCTATAAACTAAAATTTACTCTTTTAATTGACTCATAAATCATAATCATTATAAAAATAAAAGGGCTAAAATTTTATAACTTTTTAACCCTTTTATATAATTCTACTTAAATTTTGAAAAGTCATACTTAACATGCTATTGTTAGAACATTTCCATTATTATCAAAAATAGCAAATTCACTTTTATCATAAAATGTTTTATGAAGTTCTTTAGCAATTTTAACTTTATCTTTTAGTTCTTTATATAATTTTTCTACATCTTTAACAGTAATAAATAAAGTAAATGCTGGTATTATTTCATTTTTTTGTAAAGTAGGATATTCATCTAGTAAATTTTTTCTTTCTTGAAACATAATAGAAATATTATCTTTTTTTATAATAGCAAAATCTAGGATACTGCCATCTTCTGGAACGCTTAATACTTTTTGAAATCCTAATTTACTTTGATAAAATTCTATTGTTTCTTTTACATTTTCAACCATAATATTTGTTGTTATTGTTTCATACATATATTTCCACCTCCATATATAATTATAGGATTGGCACACATATATGTATTGTAAAAAAAGGACATTATTTATAATTATCTAATAATCTCAAAGGCGAAAATCCTGTGTATTTCTTTATTTCTTTTATAAAATGAGCCTGATCATAAAAACCACAGATGTTCGCAACTTCAATGAAATCAATATCATTTTCTATCATTAAAGTTAAACATAAATGTAATCTCAGTATATTTAACAATACTTTTGGAGATAATCCATAATTCATTTTAAATATTCTATATAAATGTCGTTTGTTGTAATTAAAGCTTTCTGCAATAGTTATCACTGTTTGTTCTTTAGGTGTTTGATACAATTGTTCAACAACTTCTATATATTTTGTATTTGGCTTATTTTTTATTTTATCTAATAAATAATTTTTAAAAATATTCAATCTTTCATTTACATCTGTTAAAGTAAATATTTCATGCAAACTATCTGAATTATCTATTTTTGAAAACGGAAGGGGGTGATCCATTATCTGATCTGCACCTATTTTAAAAAGAAGATAAAAAGAGCCAGGTTTTAATCTTACACCCATATAATCTATTTTTTTATTTAATTCAAACGGAATTGTTTCTTTACTAAAACCAGCAAAACGAATAGTCTTATTTGAAAAATCAATTACTATATCAATACAGGCATCTGGTAATATATAATTATATATAGTTTTATTTAAAATTCTTTTTGAATGCATTTGCCAAATACACATACAATAATCGTTTAATTCTTTAAATAGATATTCTTTATACTCAATATGCTCTTGAAATTCTCTATCTAAAATATATGGTATTTGTTTTGGATAATACATATATACCCCCAATCCATAAATAAAACTTATCTTTCCTTTAAATCATAATCAAAAACCGAAATTTGAAAAGCGATTACATATTAGCTATTTTTCTAATAGTATTAGCTGTTCTTATTGTTAGCTGAGTGTTGATATTTGAACTTGCTGTCCTAGACCACCAATTTGTTTTCTGATAATCTTTACGACTAAAAGACCAGAATATCACTTCTTTATAATTCTCTATCTTTTCTAATTCTTTTTTAGGTTCCCCAATTTCATTATATACATCAGAAAATTTTGCTGGTGATATAATAAAAATCAGATTATCATAGATTTCTTTGTTGTCATTGCCCCACCAGTCAGGTGCATTTTGCAAGATATCCTCAAGAGCTTCACTTGATATGACAAAAACAGAAATGTCAAGCTCAAACTGTTCTTTAATCATTACCTCAATCTGATTTGTAAACTTCTTTGTATCATCTTCATCACTAGAGAAAATTACATTGCCACTGTTCAGATATGTCTTAACTTCTTCAAATGCAAGTTTTTCAAAGCCTTTCTTTAATTCTGCCATTGACAATTTATTTTTTCCGCTTATATTAATACCTCTTAATAAAGCAACATATCTTTTCATATCCACAAAAACACCTCTGCAAATTCTAAATTTGTCTTTATACATATTATTTCAATATAATCATTTCTTTTCTACAAGCAGGTAAGTTATCCTTTAGCTCGAGAAACTTCAGACCCCCATTTACTTACTAATTATCTTGATACCCCAAGATGATACGCTAATTCTTCTTGTGATAACCTTTTTTTATTTTCAATAACTCTTTAAATTCTCACCAACCCTTATTTATTTTTCTCCTGACAACCTTGATTATATTTTTTTCACAATAAATTATGACTAATCAATCTGTCAATTAATAGTTGCATGAGTAATAAATAGACATAATTATCTTTCTAAATCATTAATAACTGTTTTAATTGTTTGATCAAAATTCTCAAGATTAACATTAAACCATTTAACTGGAATTTGATTATTAAACCAAGTATATTGACGTTTAGCATAGTTACGAGAATTCTTTTTGATTAATTCCAAAGTTTCTTCAAGTGTTTGAGTTCCCTGATAATAATCAAACCATTCTTTATAACCAATAGCTTTCATACTTTGAAGATTTTTTGAATAATTTTTCTTCATTAAACCATCTATTTCTTGAAGCAAGCCTTGTTCCATCATTAAATCAACACGTTGATTAATTCGTTCATATAAAGCCTCACGTTCTAAAGTCAATCCAATAAATTCAGCATCATATACTAATTCATGATTTTGTTTTGCTAGAGTCTCACTCTTTTTAATACCTGTACTTTCATAAATAGCAATTGCTCTTAATACTCGTTGACGATTATTAGGATGAAGTTCTTTTGCACTTGTTTCATCAATTTTGTTTAAAAGATCATATAACTCCTTATTTGAATAAGCTTGATATTTATCAATATATTCTTGATGATCCATCTGACTTTCACCAAATTCATAATCATAAAGTGCTGCTTTAATATATAGACCTGTCCCACCAACAATAATTGGTAATTTACCTCGACTAGTAATTTCTTTTATTTTCAATCTCACTTCATCTTGAAAATCTTTAACACTATAATTTTCTGTTGGATCTTTAATATCAATTAGATGATGAACAACTCCCTTCATTTCTTCACTTGTTACTTTTGCAGTACCAATATCCATAGTTTTATATATTTGCATGGAATCTCCACTAATTACTTCTCCATTAAAATATTTAGCAAGTGCTACTCCCATTCGTGTTTTACCAACTCCAGTTGGTCCTACTACCACAATAACTTTTTCCATTATACGACCCTCTTAAATAGTTTTTCAATCTCATAAACAGAATAATAAATAATTGTTGGTCGTCCATGTGGACAAACATATGGATTATCACAACGCATTAAATTATCAATAATATTTTGCATTCCTTCATTAGATAAATATGTATTTGCTTTTAATGAAGCTTTACAACTCAATGTTGCAATTGCATGCTCTTGTAATCTAACTACATCTATTTTATTATCATTTAATAACTGTGCCATCATATTTTCAATAAATAATTGCTCATCAATATTTTGCATCCATAATGGTAATTGTTTAATCACATAGCCACTATCTCCAAATACTTCAAGATTTATTCCTACTTGAGTTAATAAATCTTTTCTTTCTTCAATAATTAAAAATTCACTCAAAGGATACTCTAAAGTAATTGGTATCAACAAATCTCTCATTGATAAATCAAGATTTTTATATTTTTCTAAATAATATTCATAATTTATTCTTTCCTGACCTGCATGCTGATCAACAATATACATTCCAGTTTCATCTTCACAAATAATATATGTTCCATGGACCTGTCCTTTTACAAACAGCTTTTTCTTCATAAGTTTTTCACGTAATTCAACTTTTGTTTCAATAATCTGTTTATCAGGAATGATATAATCCTTTTTTGATTCAGCAACTATTTTTTCATCATCTTTTATCTCCTGATAAATTATTTCTTTAGTTGTTTCAACCACAGGTTTTTTAGTTGGATTAATTAACTCTTTTTCGTAGCTCAAATCAAGACTAGGTTGTTGTAAATCAGGTACAAACTTAGGCTTATTATTGTATGTTACTGCTTCATAAGTTAAATTAATTTTAGCTAAAGCTTCACTAATTCCTTGAGAAACTAATTCTTTTAATTTCGTTTCTTTAGAAAATCGTACTTCTAATTTAGAGGGATGAACATTAACATCTACTAAAAATGGATCTATTTCAATATTTACAATTACAATTGGAAAACGCTTATCAGCTAAATAACGACGATAAGCATTATTAATACTATCAACCGTTATTTTATTTTTAACAACTCTCGAATTCACCATTGTTACAATATGATTTTTACTAGCACGATTAACATCAATTTTTGAAATAAATCCTGATACATGGAACTCATCATCTTCAAAATCAACTGCAACCATATTTTTAGCAACATTTAAACCATAAACATTAGAAATTACTTCTAACAAATTACCATTTCCATTAGTTTTATATATTGTCCTTTGATTATGTACCAGTGAAAATGCAATATGTGGATGAGATAACGACAAACGTTCTATATAAGTTTGAATATTTGCAAACTCTGCATTAGTTGATTTAACATATTTTAAACGTGCAGGAACATTTTGAAATAACTTTTTTACTTTAATATTAGTTCCTTTTTTACAATCACTATCTTCACACTTAATAAATTTACCATATTGATAACTTACAATCGTTCCCTTTTCACCAGTACTTGTTTTTAATTCAAAATTACTAATTGAAGCAATCGAAGGAATTGCTTCACCACGAAATCCTAACGTCTGAATACAAAATAAATCTTGATCATCTTTTATTTTACTCGTAGCATGGCGACTAAAACATAGTAATGCATCCTCTTTTACCATCCCATCACCATTATCTATAATTTGAATTAAATCCAATCCTCCCTCCTCTACAATTACATCTATTTTACTACTATTAGCATCTATGCTATTTTCAACTAATTCTTTTACAACATTAGCTGGTCGCTCAATTACTTCTCCAGCTGCAATTTTATTAGCTAAAACATCATCTAGTTGTCTTATTTTTTGCAATTTTATCACCTGCTTTCATTTAATTTCTTTAATTCTATCAATGTTGATAAAGCATCAATTGGCGATAATGCCATTGGATCTATATTATCAAGATATTTTTCAACAACACTCATTGAAGCTACAGGAGCTTGTTTTAAAGTATCATTACTTAAATGATGTTCAATATTATTTTCCTCTAATGCCTCTAATAAAACATTAGCACGATTTAAAACTGCATCAGGCAATTTTGCAAGCTTTGCGACATTAACTCCATAAGATTTATTTGAACGACCTGACTTGATTCGATATAAAAATACTAGATCATCATTTTCAATTGAAGCACTAGCATGAACATTTTTAATTCCCAAATCTTTTTCTTCTAAAAATGTTAATTCATGGTAATGAGTTGAAAATAAAGTAATACATTTAATTGAGGTTGCAATATATTCAATCATTGCCTGAGCTATTGCCATTCCATCAAATGTCGCTGTACCACGACCAATTTCATCAAAAATAATTAAAGAATTTTCTGTTGCATAACGTAAAGCATTATTTGCCTCTAACATTTCTACCATAAATGTAGATTGTCCTGAAATCAAATCATCACTAGCACCAATTCGAGTAAATATCTGATCAAAAATAGGTATATTAGCTTCACTACATGGTACAAAACATCCAATTTGGCCCATTAAAGCAATTAAAGCAATTTGGCGCATATATGTTGATTTACCACCCATATTTGGTCCTGTAATCAATAATACTGGATAATTATTATCAATCATTACATCATTAGAAACATATGATCCTTCTGCCATTACTCGTTCAATTACACCATGTCTTCCATCTACAACATTAAAAGTTTTACTCTGATTAAATATTGGTCGTACATAACTGTTTTCACTTGAAATCATTGCTAAAGATTGATAAACGTCAATTCGAGCAATCACTTTAGCAACATCTTGAAGAGTATGAACATCTTTTTTTATATAATCCCTAATTTGAGTAAATAAAACATACTCCAATTTCACCATTTTATCTTGTGCACTTAATAATTTTGATTCCATTTCTTTTAATTCTGGTGTAACAAATCTCTCTGCATTTGATAAACTTTGTTTACGTGTATAATTAAATTCATCTTTAACTAAAGATAAATTTGCCTTAGTGACTTCAATATAATATCCAAAAACTCGATTATAACCAACTTTTAATCCTTTAATTCCTGTTTTATCACGTTCTTTTTGTTCAAATTTAGCTAACCACTGTTTTCCATGATTACGAATATATCTAAGTTCATCTAATTCTTCATTAAAACTATCTTTTATGATTCCACCCTCTTTTACTGTCAGTGGTGGATTATCAACGATTGCTTGATCAATGAGTTCTGTTATATGACTTAAATCAACTAATTTATTAGCTAATTCATTAATCAAAGGTTCATCTAATGATATTAACTGTGCTTTTAATTCGGGTAGCACTTTTAAAGAAGAACTTATCCATTTTAAATCCCGAGCATTAATATTTCCAAACGCAATTCGTGATGATAATCTTTCAAGATCATAAATATCTTTTAAAATCTCTTTAACACTTTCTCTTTGAATAAAATAATTAGTAAAAATCTCTACTATATCTAATCGGTCTTCGATTTGAGCCTGATTTATTAAAGGACGTTCGATCCATTGTTTTAATAATCTTGATCCCATTGCTGTTTTAGTTTGATCTAACAACCAATATAAACTACCATATTTTTCATTGTTTTTAGTATTTGTAGTTAATTCTAATGCTTTTTTAGTATATAGATCCATTGTTAAATAATCATCATTATTTATTTCTTCAATTATTTGAAGATGTTCTAATTCTCTTTTTTGTGTATCTAATAAATAATTTAATAATAATGAAGCTGTTTTTATTTGTTTTAAATCATTAATATTACTAAAAATCTTTGCATATTTATCATTATATTTATCATTATCAAAAGGTGAAGATAAAATATCATCAAATTTAAAAATATGCTTCGATAAACAAACAACCTCCTTTACAGCCATCATTTGTAGCTGGTTTAATAAAAGCTTCTCATTTTTATCAATATTAGTAACACAAAATTCACCTGTAGAAATATCACAAAAAGCTAAAGTATAATTAAAATCAAACTCTTCTAAAGCTGCAATATAATTATTTTTATTATTTGTTAGTGATTCATCAAAAATAGTACCTGGTGTAATGATTTGAACTACTCCACGCTCAACGATTCCTTTTTTTCCTGGTTCACTCAATTGTTCAACAATTGCTACTCTATGACCATTATCAACTAACTTTTGAATATATCCACTTGCTGAATGAAAAGGAACACCACACATCGGCACCCTTTCTACTGCACCAGCATTTTTTCCAGTCAATGCAATTTCTAATTCTTTTGATACTAAAATTGCATCATCAAAAAACATTTCATAAAAATCCCCTAATCTAAACATTACAATAGAATCCTGGTTTTCTTCTTTTATTGATAAATACTGCATCATCATTGGACTATATTTAGGTTTCATATCTTAACTCCACTTCTAAAAAATTACTATCACATTATAGCACAACTATTAACAAAAGAAAAAAGGCTTACGCCTTCATTTGATAAAATTTTCATCTACTGTGATATTATCCAATTCATCCCATGATTCTTTTTCATTTTTAGTCTCTACTCTCATCGTTGTTTTCCCAACTACACTTAAAGATATTTCCTTTTCAATTTCAATCAATACATTTTCATCACTTTTATTTACACTTATACATTTAGGTTCTCGATTACATACTACCATTAATTCATCATTTTCATCAAAGTTTCGACTTTCCTTTTTAACCAAATCTAATTCATTCATATAACTAACCGTTTGTTTCAAAATATTACTATCATCATTATAATTATACCACAGATGAACATCAAAAGTTCCTAAAACAATAGGCTGACCTTTTTTAAAAGTTGCATTATAACGATGATTGGTAATCCAACATCCTAAAATCTTATCATAGTTTTCAATAACAAAAGGATATTTATTAAGGGTTCTCTTTTTCCCTTTAGCAATAACTGCCTGAGTAATAATTTCACGAATATTGTTTGCCATGTTCTTCACCTATTTTAATATATGCAAATATTTCAAAAAATGTACAAAAAACCTAATAACATAAAAAAAGAAGATGTATTTTACTACATCTTCATCTATTTATTTAGTTTTTATGACCATTTCCTGATGTAGAATCTTTCAAAACAACATCATGAGCCCCACCTTCAACAATACTTGTTGAAGATACTAATGTGATTTTTGCTTTCTCTTGTAGTTCAGGAATAGTTAAAGCTCCACAATTACACATTGTTGATTTAATCTTACTCAAAGTTAAACCAACATTATCTTTTAAACTTCCTGCATATGGAACATATGAATCAACACCCTCTTCAAATGAAAGTTTTGAATCGCCACCCATATCATAACGTTGCCAGTTACGTGCACGAGCTGAACCTTCCCCCCAATATTCTTTCATATATTGACCATTAATACTTACTTTATTTGTAGGAGATTCATCAAAACGTGAGAAATATCTACCTAACATAATAAAATCAGAACCCATAGCTAATGCTAAAGTCATATGATAATCATGAACAATTCCACCATCTGAACAAATTGGTACATAAATACCTGTTTCTTTAAAATATTCATCACGAGCTTTCGCTACTTCAATTGTTGCTGTTGCTTGTCCACGACCAATTCCTTTTTGTTCACGAGTGATACAGATAGAACCACCACCGATACCAACTTTTACAAAATCCGCTCCTGCATCAGCTAAAAATCTAAATCCATCAGCATCAACAACATTCCCAGCACCAACTTTTACACTATCCCCATAATGTTCTCTAATCCAATCAATTGTAATTTTTTGCCATTCTGTAAAACCTTCAGAAGAATCAATACATAATACATCCACACCAGCTTCTACTAATGCTGGAACACGATCTGCAAAATCACGAGTATTGATTCCCGCACCAACTACATATCGTTTTGAATCATCTAATAGTTCATTTGGATTAGATTTTCTTGTTTCATAATCTTTTCTAAAAACAAAATATGCTAACTTTTGATTATCATCAATAATAGGTAAAGCGTTAAGTTTATTATCCCAAATAAGATCATTTGCTTCTTTTAATGTAACTCCAATATGTCCACAAACCAACTTATCATATGGCGTCATAAATTCTGTTACTTTTGTATCCAAATCCATTCTAGAAACACGATAATCCCTACCAGTTACAATTCCTAACAATTTACCATTAGCACTACCATCTTCTGTTACTGCCATAGTAGAATGTCCTGTTTTTTCTTTTAAAGCAATAACATCGGCCAATGTATCATTAGCACTTAAATTTGAATCACTTGGTACAAATCCCGCTTTATAAGTTTTAGCTCGTTTAACCATAGCTGCTTGATCTTCAATTGATTGTGATCCATAAATAAATGAAACACCACCTTCTCTTGCAAGTGCAACTGCCATCTTATCATCAGATACAGCTTGCATAACTGCTGAAACTAGAGGAATATTTAACGATAAAGCTGGTTCCTCACCTTTTTTAAATTTAACTAAAGGTGTCTTTAAATCAACATTTTTAGCTTGACATTCAGTCGATGAATATCCTGGTACTAAAAGATATTCATTAAATGTATGTGATGGTTCATCAAAAAAATATGCCATTCTATCTCTCCTTTTCTTCATCTCTATGTCTAATATTTCATAATATTATAATTATGTTCAATAACTAAGTCAACCCTTATTTTAATAATTGTCCATTTATGTAACTATTTATCGATTGTATAATCTCATCTACCTCTTTTTTTAGATAAAGATAGTTAACAACCAAAGGATGATTTTCAAATTCTTCTTTAATTTTTTGATATTCTTTAATCGTTTTAATAACTGTTTCATCCTGTTTAGCTTTTTGATTAACTATCTTTTTTTGATAAGCTTTTATCTTAGCTTCCATTTTTCTAATTTTAGTATTTTGATTAATTAACTGTTCATATTTTTGATACTCTTTAATTACTTCAAGATTTAATAAATAGTCATTTAACTGCTTTGCATAATCTAAACTATGATTCAATTGCTTCACCTTTTAATGCCCATGTTTTGGCTTCTGTAATTTTTACTTTAATAATCTTTCCAATATCAGATGGATTCCCTTTAAAATTAACAAGTTTTTGATGTCGTGTATATCCAGTTAACATTGTATCATCTTTTTTTGAAGTTCCTTCTACTAATACTTCAACAACCTCATTTAAAAATCGTTGATTTTGCTTATAAGCCTTTTCATTAACAATTTCATTTAATTTATATAAACGCTGATCTTTTTCTTCTCTGGTTACGTTATCTGCCATTTTAGCTGCAGGAGTACCAGCACGAGGAGAATAAACAAACGTATATGCTAAATCATATTCACATTCCTGATACAATGATAAAGTATCTAAATATTGTTCATGACTCTCATTTGGGAATCCTACAATAATATCTGTTGTAATTGTACAGTCTGGAATATATTCTTTAATTTTATGAAATAAAGCTAAATACTGTTCACGACTATAACGACGTCCCATTAACTTCAATATTTCATTATTACCTGATTGTACAGGTAAATGAATCGCTGGCATGATATTATCATACTTAGCAATAACTTTAATCATATCTTCACTAAAGTCCCAAGGATGACTCGTTGTAAAACGAATTCTAGGAATATCGGTTTTAGCAACATCTTCAAGTAAATTAGAGAAATTATAATCATCTCCAAGGTCTTTACCATAACTATTAACATTTTGACCTAATAAAGTTATTTCCTGATAACCATCAGCTACTAATTCTTCAACTTCTTTAATAATGTCTTTTGCTAAACGTGAGCGTTCTTTTCCTCTAGTATATGGAACAATACAGTATGTACAAAACTTATTGCATCCATACATAATATTTACCCAAGCTTTATACTTGTTATCACGTCTAACTGGAGCATTTTCAATTACATCTCCCTCTTTTGACCATACTTCAACAATCATTTCTTTGTTATAAAGTGCATCCTTTAATAATTCAGGTAGACGATGGATATTGTGGGTTCCAAAAATTAAATCAACATGAGGATGTTTTTCTAAAATTCGATTCACTACAACCTCTTCTTGGGCCATACAGCCACACATTGCAAATATTAAATCTGGATTAGTCTTTTTTAAATTTTTTACATACCCAACTTTTCCAAAAACTTTCTCTTCAGCATTCTCACGAATTGCACAAGTATTTAGAATAATCACATCAGCTTGTTTAATATCTTCAGCGGGCTGATATGACATACTTTCCAAAATTCCTGATAAAGTTTCACTATCACGTTCATTTGCTTGACATCCATATGTCTGAATATAATATTTCTTACCAAGACCAGCTTTAATCATTTCCTCTGGTACATGATATGCATCGTCATAGCGACCTACTTCATCACAACTTCTTCTTTTTGCCTCACTTAATGAAGGTCCTTTAAAATAATTACTATAATCTTTCATTTATTCACCACTTTTCTAACCTATTATATACATAAAATCAAAACTTTTCCACAAAAAAATAAGGACTATATGTCCTTATTACATAAAATTCATCTAACTAAATTAAAAAGTATAAATTTAAACCTGAATTTGCAGCGTTCTATTATCTTTTCCAATTAATAATAGACTTACTTTAAATCATTAAGATAATTAATTTTATATTTTACGATATAGCCTTTCACTAAATAATATATCTAAAAAGAAAACTTATCGTAATTCCAATAATAATCTAAGCGCAGTTATCTCCTTATCATCAACCATTAAATCATGAAAAGAAGGAATACAAATAATTTCATTCCCAGTAGGAATTATATACCCTCTTGCAATAGCTATAGCCTTTATTGCTTGATTCAAAGCTGCCGCTCCAATAACCTGAATCTGTAATTTAGATTCATTTCTAATCATACTTGCAATAGCCCCTGCTACATTATTGGGACTAGACGATGATGATACTTTGATTGTTTCCATATTATTGCCTCCTAATCAACTATATGAAAACATTAAAAAATTATACCTAAAAATATGGATGATCTTGATTAATTAACACTCTTTCTATTTTTATTGGTTTATCATCTTCAAATGTTAAAATCACTCCTGATAATTGACCACTGCTTTTAGCTACACTAAAAGGCGCATTAAAACCTCTTAATCTACTTACAATCGCATCTAAATCACAACCAATCGCACTCATATATGGACCAGTCATTCCAACATCACTAATAAATGCAACTTTACCATCAATTATTTTCTCATCGGCAGTTTGAACATGAGTATGAGTACCTAAAACAGCCCCACTAATCTTTTCTTTGACGTAATGTGCAAATGCTATTTTCTCACTTGTTGTTTCCCCATGAAAATCAATTATGTGAATATCTTGTTTTAAATCTAGATAATCATCTATTATTTCAAATGGATTACTATTTCTACTATCCATAAATGCAGCACCTAAAACATTAGTAACTCGCACCTCTTTATTAAGTACATTAAATACTCGTGACTTAATTCCAGGTAATACTTTAGGCTGATTAATAGGAACAATTAATCTATCAGCTTCATCAATATAATCATATAATTCCTTTTTATCAAAAGTATGATTTCCCATCGTCATTGCTTGAATCCCTTGAAATGATAATTCATCATAATGTCTCTTTAATAAACCTTTTCCATGACTTGTATTTTCAACATTAGCTATTACAAAATCAATTTGATTATCCTTAACCAAACGATGTAAATAGTCTTCAATCATTTCACGACCAATTTCTCCAAAAATATCTCCAATAAACAATATTTTCATTTTATTTTCCTTTCATATAAAAGGATAGGCTAGGCCTATCCCCTTTTTATTTTGCTACTTCACTAGCACGAATTTCACGAATTACAGTTACTTTAATGTGACCAGGATATGTAAGTTCCTCTTCAATCTTATTCTTAATATCACGAGCTATTTTATGTGACATCAAGTCATCCACTTTATCAGGTTTAACGACAATACGTACTTCACGTCCTGCTTGAATCGCAAAAACACGATCTACACCATCAAAACTTTTTGCCATTTCTTCAAGTTTTTCTAAACGCTGGATATAGTTTTCAATTGTTTCACTACGACTTCCAGGTCGTGCCGCACTTAAAGTATCAGCTGCAGCAACCAAAATTGAAATCACACTAGTTGCAGGTACATCACCATGATGAGATTCAATTGCATTTACAACAACTGGATGTTCTCCATGCTTTTTAGCATACTTAGCACCTAATTCAACGTGACTACCTTGCATTTCATGATCAATTGCTTTTCCCAAATCATGTAACAATCCAGCCCGTCTTGCTAATTGTTGATTCAAACCTAATTCAGCTGCCATGATTCCAGCTAAATGTGCAACTTCTAAAGAATGTTGTAAAGCATTTTGTCCATAACTAGTACGATATTTAAGTTTCCCTAACATCATGATAATATCTTTATCAATTCTTGAAATTCCTAATTCAAATATCGCATCTTCTCCTGTTTTTCTTATTACTTCATCTAATTCATTTTTAGTTTTTTCAACTACTTCTTCAATTCTACCTGGTTGAATCCGACCATCACGAATTAAAGTTTCTAATGATAATCTTGCAATCTCTCGGCGTACTGGATCAAAACATGAAATCGTGATTGCTTCAGGAGTATCATCAATAATTAAATCTACCCCTGTAGTTTGTTCGATTGCTTTAATATTACGTCCTTCTCGACCGATTATTCTCCCTTTCATTTCTTCACTAGGTAAAGCAACTACTGAAACAGTTCTTTCAACTGTTTCTTCTTGAGCATAACGATTAATCGCATTAGCAATAATATCTCGAGAAATTAGACTCGCTTTAGATCTAGCTTCCTCTTCTTGATCTTTGATATATGCTGTCATTTCAGTAGCAATTTGTTGTTCAACCTGTTTAAATAATTCTTGTTTTGCTTCATTCGCTGACATTGCAGCAATTTTTTCTAATTCGCCAACTTTGGCATTAATCTTTTCTTTTAATTCAGCTTCTAGTTTCCCTAGTCCGGCTTCTCTTTCGTCTAATTGTACTACTTTTTGTGCTAAAACATCTTCTTTTCCCTGAACCGCAATATCTCTTCGATCAATTGTTTGTTCTCTTTGTAAAAGTTTATTTTCAAGTGCAGTAATTTCTTGTCTTTGTAATTTAGCTTCCTTTTCAGCTTGAAGTTTTAACTCATAAGCTTCTGTCTTTGCATCTAAAATTGCTTCTTTAATAAGATTATCTGCTTTAACAGTTGCTTCATCAATAATTTTTGCAGCACTTACGTTAGCCTTAGATATTTTTAATTTATTTATTAAATAGTTTATAAAAAATCCTAAAGCTACAGCTAGAACATAGGTTAAAATAGAAACGGCATTAATTTCTGACATTTTTTGCCCCCCATTTTCTTCTATGTGTTTTATTTATATGAATATATAAATTCATTTTATGCAAAAAACACAATAGTATTGTATAATATTTTTATCTTATTTACAATGAAAACTATTTATTGTTCGTGGTTTTTATTATTCTATTATCACTATTTTTTAATATATTATAAAATTATAATTTATTAAAACTAAAAATACTTGTGATTTTATCAGTAAAAAAAGATAGCGGTATCATTTTATAGTTTTGATATCACATTAATAGATAATGTGGTAAAATAAATTAGAAATGAGGTAATAAAATGGCAAAAACATTAATTTTAGCAGAAAAACCATCTGTAGGGCGTGACATCGCACGTGTTTTCAACTGTACTAAAAGTATAAATGGTGGTTTAGAAGGAAATAAATATATTGTAACTTGGGCTTTAGGACACTTAGTCACTTTAGCCGATCCAGAGAAATATGATAAACAATATCAAAAGTGGGATATCAATGATCTTCCAATTATCCCTGATAAAATGCAGCTTGTTGTTATTAAAAACACAACTAAACAATACAATGCAGTTAAAAATTTAATGAATCGCAATGATGTAAATAATATTGTTATTGCAACTGATGCTGGACGTGAAGGCGAACTAGTAGCCCGCTGGATTATTAATAAAGCACATATCAAAAAACCAATGCAAAGATTATGGATCTCTTCAGTAACTGATAAAGCAATAAAAGAAGGTTTCAAAAATTTAAAAAATTCCCATGATTACGATGCATTATATCATAGTGCTTATAGCAGAAGTATTGCTGATTGGCTAGTAGGTATTAATGCCACTAGAGCTTTGACATGTAAATATAATGCCCAATTAGCATGTGGTCGTGTACAAACTCCAACATTAGCAATGATTGCTAAAAGAGAAGAAGAAATTAAAAACTTCACCCCACATACTTTTTATGGCATTAAAGTAATAACTAAAGATATTAACTGGTCATGGCAATCAAATAAAAATGAACCTCATCTTTTTGATGAAGAAAAAATTGATGACATAATTACAAATATTTCAAATCATTCACTAAAAATCACTGAGATTAATAAGACAACTAAAAAGAAATATGCTCCCCAGTTATATGATTTAACTGAACTTCAAAGAGACGCTAATAAACTATATGGTTTTTCAGCAAAGGAAACATTATCAATTATGCAGGATTTATATGAGTACCATAAAGTTTTAACATATCCACGTACTGATTCTCGTTATCTAACAGATGATATCGTTCCTACTTTAAAAGAACGTCTTGAAGCTAGTAAAGGAGGTTATTATGATCATATAATTAATAAAATTTTAGCTGTCCCAATTAAAAAACAAGCTCATTTTGTAAATAACAGCAAAGTAAGTGATCATCATGCGATTATCCCAACTGAACAACCAGCAATGTTAGGATCATTTAGTGATAAAGAAATGAAGATCTATGAATTAGTTTTAAAACGCTTTTTAGCGGTTCTTTTACCACCATATCTATATGAACAGACAGTTATCAAAGCAGTTATTAATAAAGAAAAATTTACTGCTAAAGGTAAAATCGAAAAACAAACTGGATGGAAAGAAGTTTATGGAAAAATTGAAGATGAAGACAATGACGATCAGTCTTTACCACTATTAAAACAACATGAAACAATAACAGTTAATGAAATCATTAAAACAACTGGACAAACTACTCCACCAGCTTATTTCAACGAAGCAACATTACTATCAGCAATGGAAAATCCTATTCAATTTACAAACAGCTCATCAAAACAAATTAATACAACATTAAAAAATACTGGTGGTTTAGGAACCGTTGCTACAAGAGCTGATATTATCGAAAAACTATTTAATACTTTTTTAATTGAAAAACATGGAAATGATATCAGGGTTACTAGTAAAGGTAAACAGCTTTTACAATTAGTCCCTCAAGACTTAAAAGAACCTGAATTAACTGCCAAATGGGAAATGGAATTAGCAAAAATTGCAAAAAAACAACAAAAATCAAATAACTTTATTAATGAAATAAAAGATTATACTCAAAATATAATTACTGAAATTAGTTCTAGTCAAGCTAAATTTAAACACGAAAACCTGACTACCAAAAAATGTCCAAATTGCGGTGAACTTATGCTTGAAGTAAATGGAAAAAAGGGAAAAATGTTAGTATGCTCAAACCCAGATTGTAAACATCGTGAAACAATCTCAATTGTCACTAACGCCAGATGTCCTAATTGTCATAAAAAATTAGAACTTGTAGGAAAAGGTGATAAGCAAATGTTTGTTTGTAAAACATGTGGTTACCGCCAACACATGAATGCATTTAAAAAAGAACGTGAAAATAAAAGTTCGTTAGCTCGTAAAAGTGATGTTAAAAAATATATGAATCAACAAAAAAAACAGCAAACATCGATTGAAGATTCTCCATTTGCAGCATTATTAAAACTTAAAGATGATTTAAAATAAGTGCTAAATAAATATTTTTCTAAAAACGGTTGTAACGAGTAAAGAACTCATTTCAGTTTCAAAACAGCTTGAAAACACAATAATCCACAATAACTTATTTACCCCAGGTTATTGTGGATTACTATTTTTTTAAGCTGTTTTTTAGATTTTACTACTATTCCTCTTTACTATCAAGTTCATCAACAATTGCTTTAATATTAATTGGAGGTAATAAAATTCTTGAATTTGAACAATCATAAGATGTCATATTTTGAATCAATGTTCTTACATAAGTAAATAATATTGCAATACCATCATATTTTAATATATCATCAAAATCTCTATTCAACACTTCTTCACAATTTGAAAATTCAAAAAAAACAGATATTACAACATTAACACTTAAAATTCTATTGTTATTAGTAAGCTTTTTAACTTGCGTCTTTAAGCGTAATCTACTTTTTATTGTTTCATCATCTTTTAAATGATCAAAATCATGTTTAATTTAATGTGCTAATCAACATAATAAAAAGGCTTTCGCCCTATATGAATCTCACTTTATAATAATAAATAATTTCCTCCTGACTTTATTCCCAACAAAAAGATGTTCAAATTTGAACATCTTAAAAACAACTTGTATTCGATTTATTATATCCCTTTATAGATACAACAATATTTTTTGGCTGAAATGAGAATTTCACTTTGTATAACATTTCCTTGTTATATCATCTTTTTCTTACAATTGTACTTTATAATCTATTAAATAGATTTTCTTTTAATTTTGCAATTCTTAATTTAAGCCCCTCTATAAGCACATCAATTTTTTCATCACTAATTAATGAAACATATTGATATTTTTTCAACTCGTTTTTCCACTTGTATGGTATACTTTCTAAACTTTCAAAATTCAATTGAATTGATGGAAATAATGTCTGAGCATGTTTTAATATTTCTTCAAAATCTAAATTCTTATTATTAAAGAAACAACCTTCTGCTTTCACAAAATTCATTTCATATACTTCTTTTTGAGAAAACATAGCTTGTCCGCTATCAAAATTTGGAGCAATATCTTCCCATTTTAATGAATTAACATTTCTTATAATACCAAAGTTTCCTAAATGTCGATCTTGATTAACCATTAAATAATCTAAGATAAACATTTTAGCCAACTTTTCTTCAACCGCAAAAACACTTTTTTCTTTTAATATTCTAATATAGTGGTTCATAACATTTACACAGTTTTCTTTCATATCTATGTTCTCTTTTGCCAGAATTGCATATGCTGAAATAAGTTCTGTATCTTTACCAATGAAACATTTGCATTTTGAAAAAAGTGTTTTGTTCATCACTTCAATAGTATAAGGGATATATTCCAAATTGATTGCTTGTGCTATCATTCCTGATAGAACTTCATTAAATGGTTCTAATCCTTTTCTTTTAAACGATCCTTTCAAAAGATACCTTTGATTATCTTCTCCTACAATCCATGCTTTTTTCAGCATTCCATCAGATGTGTTATTAGGTGAATAAAAATCAACTGCTCTATTGTCTACAAATTTATCTTCAAAAGAAGCATCTATGAAATCTTGACTATTAAAATCATGATCAAAAAAATTAATATCTTTCCAATCCATTAATCTCTCAACTGGATTCATCCAATATTGATCCGACAGAGATAAACCATATGCTCTATTCAATAAAAAATCCTTATTTTCTATCCCTAGATTTTCTAAGAAATCATCTAATCCGTCACGCCATGAAGGTATTCCTCTTCCTTTGAACCAAGCAGTCATTCTCTCACTATCAAGTTTATCTTTATTAAAACATTCTAGTGGTGCATACTCTGCATTATAAATTTCCAAAATACTATCAATCTTCTGTAATGAGTTATCAAAAACAATTTTTGCAATTTTAACTTCTTTATTCATTAAATAGTATTCAGATAACCCATCAATATTTGGATTTATTAAAAAGAAATTCTGATCAGGAAATCTATTATAATGTTTCCCATACTTTTGTATTTCCCATTCTAATGATGCACTTTCAATCTTAGTAAAATCCACAGTAGATTTTAGATATGATTGCTTATAATTTCTACTTTTTTGTTTAAAAAGCATTTTAGCTGATTTCATAATTCTATCATGGTTTCTTTTTATATATTCTAACTTTTTTTCCATGAGTACAAATTTCTCTTCGTCAAAATCAGTTATATCAACCACTTCTAACTCCTTATAAGGAACTGAAAACATGTTTGAAAATAGACATTTACCTAAATAAATTTTGGTTTTCAAATCGAACATTCTCATTATAGTTGGGGATGATTTCTTTAGAACGCCATCTTCATAATCAGAAACAGATGGTGAATCAATAGGTAAAAAATATATTAACTCATTTAATCTTATAGGAACCCCTATCGTATTTTCTGAATTAATTATTCTTTTATCCCTATCAAAAAGATATTGAATATAATCACTTTTAGGTCTATATAATCTCATTGTAAACAACTCCTTCCTATAAGAAAGCAAAACAGAGATAACAACTTGAGTTGTATCTCTGTTAACAAACTGTTTAATCCAACTAAGGCTTTGGTTCTCCGATTTAGTCGCTCCAACTCAGGCTTTGGTCCTCCAATTTACAAATAGAATATACCATACAATCATAAAAAAATCAACAAAAACAGTTTGCTTATATATAATATGATAGTTTAGATACTTTTTATTCTTCCAAATGGATTACATTTTCAAACTTTTACTTCTGAAATAGTGTTTGATAGTTTTATGTCAAAAATACGTGTTTTAATGTAAGTCTTTCTAAAATACGATATTACTCCTGAATGCTTGACAAAATCAATAACTTCTATAAAATCTCCAATCTTATATAGAACTTAGAAATAATACATTGCTCTGCCTGCTCTAATCTATATCTTGATAAATCAATTCTAGATTGCTCCATATAATATTTGCCCCTTCATAATAATTTGATATAAAGGTTAGAATAATGTGATTATACAATTATCATATTATTTCATATAAAAAGAATCAACTGATTAATCTAATTTGACTAATATACAGCTGATTCTTTTAATTTAGTAATTAATACCATGATTTTTTAGTATCTAAAACCCCAGAACCCCAAGTTATTTTAGATTACCGAAATATAATTATTCTTAAATTCATGCCATTGCACAGATGACTATGTTTTTTGAAACTGATATGAGTTATTCACTCGTTACAGCCCCATATTGTTATATAACAAATTTTATCTAGACAATGAAATTACATCTTTTTCACTACCCCAAATACCTGTTTGAACCTGCAATTTTGTTTCATTTGCCATTGCAACTGATTCAGGTACATCAAATACTATTTTTCCTTGCAATGTAACCCCAGGATTTAATTCTTTAAAAATAATTGAATTATCATTTAAATAGATGGCACCTGTACTATCTGCTGAATACTCATTTTCACCATTTAATAATTTAAAAAAGTTATCAGCTACAGTTAAAGATTCTTTTTCATTATTAGTAATTGAAATATCAATAATTAAAAAAGTATCTTTTGCTTTTGTATTTACATATTCACTACCAATTTGTTTAGTTACCTCAACATTATTAATCAAATAATCAACTTCACCAACCTTAGCTACTTCACCTATTTTATATTCTTCCTTTTCATTTGTTACTTCATTAGTAGGCTCATCCTCTTTTTTCTTTGTTTCACCATTAGAACTGCCACCAGCAACTATCCCAATCAATCCAATAATTACTATGAAACATAGTATTTTTTTCATTAGTGATAATTCTTTAAACTTACGTAAAATTTTCATATATAATCCTCCCTTTTTACAAGAAAATTATATATTTTTTAATTAGTCAATTGGTCTGCTTTTAGCATACATTAGTTAATTTCAAAAAAAGCTATTATTAAACTTATAGCCATTAATTCAATAAATAATGCTAAAATAAGATATAAAACAATTCCAAGTAACCGAAATATAAAATATTTAGATTTTGAGAAAAAACAATAATTATGTACACCACAATAATTAGCAATAACTAAAATTATAGTCATTATCATCATATACATATATGTTCGATATAAAAAAGCAATTATTCCTGTTGCTAAAACACCATTTGATGTAACTGGTGCACTATAACAAAATAAAAATATTATCACATAACTTATAAATGATAAAATTCTTTTAATCTTATTATCACTTTTTAATCCTGGTAAACTATATGTTGACTCTTTTACAGAAGATTCTTCTTTTATGTTGAGATCATTTAATAATTCTTTAACCGATGTATATCTTTGATTTGGGTCAATGCTAGTTGCTTTTCTAATCACTTTTCCTTCTTCACCTGAATAAATTGTCTCATTTGGTAATTTATTAATCAATAATACATTTAAAAGTACTCCAAGTGCATAAATATCACTTTGCCTATTACTTTGCCCAAATCCAAATTGTTCTGGTGCTGCATATCCTACACTTCCCAAAACCTGTGTATCTTTATTTTTTTCTAATTGATAATTTCTTGAAATATCAAAATCAAATAAATAAACTTTGCCATGTACATAAAATATATTACCTGGTTTAATATCTCGATGAATTATTGAAGGATTCATTTGATGTAGTTTTAAAACAGCATAACATACTTGAGAGAAAATATTTATAACTTTTTCTTTAGACAATGACTCATTTAATAAAACATCTTCTAATGTGGGTGCATTAATATATTCTTCAATAACAATTATTTTATTATCAGATTCCTGTACCTGATATATTTTAGGCCAATACTTACTATCATTTTTAGCTAATTGATAATATATTTCTTTATTATGAGCAGCAATTTCCCTTTTTAAATATAAAAGATGATCAATTTGGTTACGTACAAGTGAAAGCTTTTTATATTTATTTTCTTTAATTACTTCTAATTCATCATAAAGTTCACAAATATCCATACATTTCTCCTTGCAACATAGATTTTTATATTATATCCTAAGTATAGGTGATAAAAATGATTTCAACAACTCAATTATTAGATATTATTAATAAAAACGAACATTTAACTCTTGAAACACTTTTAAAACAAGTTCCTGAAATTAATTTTGTTGATTATTTAGAAGCTCTTTTAGCTAAAAAGAATATGAGTAAAAGCATTCTAATCAATAAAGCTAATTTACATCGAACTTATGCATATCAAATTTTTAATGGCACAAAGATTCCTAGTCGTAATAAAGTTATCCAACTAGCTCTAGCAATGCAGTTAGATATTAGGGAAACTAATAATCTATTGTCATTATCTAACAATGGTTATCTATATCCAAAAGTTAAATTTGATGCAGCGATTCTTTTAGCATTAAAAAATAAATATTCTGTTTTAAAAACCAATTTAATTCTCGAACAATATCAATTACCCTTGTTAGACTCTTAAATTTCATCATAAAATAAATTTTCGATATTTAAAAAGATTTAAAATTATAAATAATAACTTTAAATCTTTTTTATTATCCCATTTTAAACCTACTTTTCTTCTATTTCTAAAGATTTAATGATAGCTTGAGTAATTTCATCCATTATCTCAGGATGAGTATTTAAAAATGTTTTAGCATTTTCACGTCCCTGTCCAATCTTTTCACCCTTATATGCATACCAGGCTCCGCTTTTTTCGACAATATCTTTTTCTACAGCTAAATCAAGGACTTCACCATCACGAGAAATACCTTTTCCATAGATAATATCAACCTGTGTTGTTTTAAATGGTGGGGCTACTTTGTTTTTTACAACCTTGATATTTGTTTTATTTCCTACAATATCGCTACCTTGTTTAATTGCTTCACTACGACGAATCTCAATTCGTATTGAAGAATAAAATTTTAACGCTCTACCACCAGTAGTTGTTTCAGGATTACCAAACATTACACCTATCTTTTCTCTTAACTGATTAATAAAAATAATCGTACACTCAGATTTATTTAGTTCTGCAGCTATTTTTCTTAATGCTTTAGACATTAAACGAGCTTGCAGCCCCATTTGAGCATCACCCATTTCACCATCTAATTCAACTTGAGGAACTAAAGCTGCCACAGAGTCAACTACTACCAAATCAATTGCTCCAGAACGAACTAAAGTTTCTGCAATTTCTAATCCCTGTTCCCCAGAATCCGGCTGTGATAAAATTAATTCATCTATATCTACACCTAAACTCTGAGCATAGACAGGATCAATTGCATGTTCAGCATCAATAAAAGCCGCTCTACCTCCCTGTTTTTGACATTCTGCTATGGCATGAAGTGTTAACGTTGTTTTCCCACTTGATTCAGGTCCATAAATTTCAATAATCCGACCTTTAGGATATCCACCAATTCCAAGTGCTAAATCCAGCGTTAAAGAACCAGTCGGTATTACATCAATACTAACCGCACTACGATCTCCTAATTTCATTACTGAACCTTTTCCATATTTCTTTTCTATTTGTTTAATTGCATCATCCAATGCTTGAGCCCTTTTAGCTTCTTCTTTATTCTCTTTTGTTTTTGCTTCAGCCATAATAACTTCCTCCTATTTTTATATACTTCAAAAAAAACTAATTTACTTTAACTTTTTCAATTAATTTTTTAATTACAAAATCAATTGCCTGTTGTTGAATTTCGGTACGTGATCCCTTTAAATTTAATTCATAAATATTTACACCTTCATATAAAATACCAATATACACAAGACCTACAGGTTTTCCTTCCATTGCTTCGGGACCTGCATTACCAGTAAACGATACACATATATCACTATTTAAGATTTGTTTACCATTAATGCACATTAAAGAAGCAATCTCTTTACTAACAACCCCATATTTTTTTATTATATCATGTGATATTCCTAGTAATCTTTCCTTTGTTTCACTCTGGTAAGTTACTAAACTTCCTCTATAAACCTTAGAAATGCCAGGAATACTTCCTAGCATTGCGGCAAAGTTACCTACTGTAAAACTCTCTACACTAGATATACTTATATTATATTGTATTAATGCTTTTGCTAATTCATCCATTACATTGTCTCCATAAGCATTTCTCTATTTTTTATAAAATAATCAATTCCACTAACTACAGATATTATCGTTGCAACCCAAGCCAAAATCGTCGCTACATCAATGCCCAAACTTGAAAAAGGAAAATTATTGACTAATAAAAATGCTAAAGCTATCATTTGACTAACTGTCTTTAATTTTCCTAAGTTGCTAGCAGCAACTACTACTTGTTTACTAGCAGCTGACATTTTAATTGCATCAACTATTGTATCACGAGATATCATAATTATTGGAATTATAATATTAATTGTTCCATCACCTGCTAACAATAAAAAAATCGTATTAATAAGTAATTTATCAGCAATTGGATCAGCAAATTTACCAAAAGTTGTAATCAGCTTTTTTCTTCTTGCTATTTGTCCATCAAAATAATCAGTAATAGAAGCAATTATAAAAATGACTAAAATAACTATATTTATTAATGATATATCAGTATTTAAGATATGATAGACAGGAATATTAATTCCTGCCATATCATAAGGAAACATATATATTAAAATCAATAAAGGTACTAATAATACTCTAGTAATTGTTAATTTATTAGGTAAATTCATTATTTCACCTGCGTTATTTCAAGGGTCTTTCTTCCCCCACTATATTCACTTGGATCTACTTCTAATAAAGTATCATTAATATAAAAACGATGTCCCATAAAATACCCAAATGTTAACTCTAGATTTTGAAAATCTCCAGCATTAAATTCTAATTCAACTGTCTCAGGTGCTGCATCTAACGAATTACTTTTATTAGCATCATTATAAATACCGCTCTTAAATCCCTCATATTCAGCTCCATTTACATTTAACCGACACCATGAACGTCCCACAAATTCAACTTTAAATTTAAAAGTTTCTTGTCCTGGTTTTAATTTAAAACTGTAATTTAAACTGCCATTTTTTGTAATTTCAACAGCTTTATTTGTTTCCCCATCATCTTTCTTATCATTATCATTGTCTTTCTTATCTTTATCATCATCTTTTTTATCATTATTGTCATCTGTATCTTGAACACCCTTATCATTATTACCCTCAACAGTAGGTGTTTTGTTGTCATTAAAATCTTTTCCATCACTAGGAGTTTTACTTGCAACAATTGAATACCAGACTACAAAAATAATTGCTACACAAACTAAAACAACTAAAGCATATTTAAAATATCTCATTAAATATCGATCTTCATATACCCTTTTATTAGAAATCGGCTTTTTGGGTTTTGTGTTTTTTAAATCTTTAAAAGTATCACTTACTTTTCCAGAAATAGTCACATTTTTTTTATTTTCCTCTACAACTCGTTTATTCTTTTTACCTCGTCCTATTTCTTCTAATTGTATCTCCTGTGTTAATGCTTCAAATTCTGCATCAAGCTCTTTTTCTTCTAATCCTAAATATTTAGCAATCTTTCTTAAATACATTTTTAAGTATAGTTCATCACCTTTATACTTATCAAATGCCCCTGATTCTATATCTCTTAAGACAGCTACAGAAATAAATGTCCCTTTGGCCAATTCCTCTAATGTAATGCCCCTAGCCTCACGTTCTCTTTTTACATGTTCACTAATATTTCCCACGAGCTATCCTCCTTTTTCTATTTAATTGAAAACCTCTTATAAACACCTAAATTATATCATAATTATTATTATTGACAATAACCTAATCACATTTATTTTATGAAAGATTCTTAAAAAATATACGTCTTCTTTTTTTAATATTTCGATTTAATATTATTATTTTTTTATTAACTATACATTAACAAATACACATAAATAAAAAAATTGAACAAATCAACATAATAAAATTGTTCAACTCTATATTATTATAACAATGATTTATATAATTCTTTAATTTTAACAACACTTATTTCTCTTGGATTACCAGGTCGACAAGCATCATCAAAAGCTGACTGAGATAAGAAATCCAAATCTTCAATTTTTACAATTTCTTTTAAATCTTTTGGTATTCCAACATCTTGTGATAATTTTTTAACTGCATCAACTGCTGCTTTACGATAAGTTTCTTGATCCATACCAGTTGTATCAACACCCATCACTTCTGCAATATCTTTATACTTAGTTCCTGTAGCAGATGCATTATATTCCATTACAACTGGTAAGATAATTGCATTTGCTACACCATGAGGAGTATCATATAAAGCACCAAGCGGATGTGCCATTGAATGAACTAATCCTAAACCTACATTAGAGAATCCCATTCCAGCAATATATTGACCTAAAGCCATGCCTTCTCTACCTTCAGGAGTTCCTTCCACAGAAGCCCTAAGTGATCTTGCAATGATTTCAATTGCTTTTAAATGGAACATATCAGATAATTCCCAAGCACCTTTTGTGATATAGCCCTCAATAGCATGAGTCAATGCATCCATACCAGTTGCAGCAGTTAATCCTTCAGGCATTGTTGCCATCATATCTGGATCAACGAATGCAACAACTGGAATATCATGTACATCTACACATACCATTTTTCTGTTATTTTCAACATCAGTAATAACATAGTTAATTGTCACCTCTGCAGCTGTTCCAGCAGTAGTTGGTACTGCAAAAATTGGTGTACAAGGATTTTTAGTAGATACTACACCCTCTAAACTTTTTACATCTGCAAATTCAGGATTCCTATCAATAATCCCTACTGCTTTAGCAGTATCCATTGATGATCCTCCACCAATTGCAATAATATAATCTGCTTTAGTATCATGTAACACTTCTACACCATGTTGAACATTTTCAATCGTTGGATTTGGTTTAATATCTGAATAAACTTCATAAGCCAATCCTTCTTTATCCAATAAATCTGTTACTTTTTTAGTTACTCCAAATTTAATTAAATCTGGATCTGAACAAACTAATGCTTTTTTAAATCCTCTTGCTTTTACTTCTGTAGGAATAGCTTCGATTGCTCCTTTTCCATGATAACTCGTTTCATTTAATACAAATCTGTTAGCCATTTTTTTAACATCTCCCTTTGCTTTATGTTGATTTCATTTTATCATTCTTGTGAAATAAAAAACAAGTTACAAATAAAAGCGTTTGTAACATTTCATCAAATTGTTATGTAATATTGAACATTTATTTTTATTCAAAAATGTTCAATAAATGTTTTTCAATCAGCTGTGTTCACCTTTATTGAGCCTTGTAATGACCTGAATATTTCTTTTTCCTATTTTGTATCCTCCAATTTTTTAGACAAAATAAATGGAAGCCACCTTTTTGACTTCCATCATATGTTTATCTTTCTTTTTCTCTTTTCTGTTGGATAACAGCTATCTGTACTCTATTATCAACAATATCTCTTAACATATCCATATATGATATATCTGTATGCATCCAAAAGATATTTTAAGAAAAGTATGGCTTTAGCTTCACTTATAAGATAATTTCTTTTCCTAAAGAGTAGCCATTAAATCCTCCTTAAAAATGCATAATCAATGATCTTAACAGGTGACAATTTCTTTAAACATTCAATAAATGCAATATATTCATCTTCTGCTTTTTCATAAAGCATTTCATTCATTTTTTCTGCATCTTTCATATTAGATTATCATTCATAAACAATTTATAATGATTGTGAGAAATTTCTTATATTGTATAAAATACGTCTAATTTCATTTCTATATCTTCAGTTAACTGAGAATATTGTTCAATGCTTAATACAACCATACTTCCATATCCGTTTTTAGTAAGATATACTGGTTTTCCTTCTTTAACTTTTTTTCAATTTCAGAGAATTTATTTCTTAAATCTGATACTGGACGAATTTCCATTGTCATCCCTCCTTACACACTATATTTTATCATAATTAGAACAAAATTAATAAATATTACTTCTATTAAGGAATTATTTATTGTTTATTTATCAATATTAAACAGCAAGTAGTTCTTATCATAAAAGCATATCTCATCCAGAGAAAACTATCATAAAATAAACAGGTTCATAAAATTGATATACACAAAATAAAAATATTATATAAACTTTTTATTTAATAATTTGTATTCTATAAAAGAGCCAATCTCTTGAAAAATTATACCCAATAAATAACTTACAATCAAAAATAAAAACATATTATTTATTTCAAATCTTTGTATAACTTCTTAACTCTCCATGTGCATAGCACATGTTTTTTTGTTTCGCCTACTTTTCGTATACTCAACTGACTAAAGTCATAAATTCATACTTCTTTTAAATTTCACAATAAAAAAACTTCCCTTTTATAATAAGAGAAGTTCAAATTCAACTTTTTTATTACTCCAAATTTAATTAGATCAGTATTAAAGCATACTAATGCTTTTTTAATCACATGCTTTTACTTCTGTTATAATTTCATTAATCACTCCACTTCCATGATAACTAAATTCATTTAAAATAAATCTGTTTGCCATATTAAAACATCTTCTTTATTTCTTGATAAAGTATTAACATACTAATATTTAAAAATTCAAGTTACAGATATTAGCAAATATCACATTTATGATTCTTTATTTTGGATACTTAATATAAATGGTTCTAATCTTTTTGGCAATGCTTCTATCAATAAAGCAACTATATCATCAATGTTTATTGACATATCATTTAATACCCTATCAACTGTCATATCAATTGAACCTTTACAATACATTTTCAGTAAAAAATCAAGTTCTTTGTCTATTTGATGATTCAAATTATTTTCAATAATTTCTTTATAAAATTCATAAATACAATAATAATCATAATTAATTAAATTATTATAATCATTAGATTTAAAAGCTTCTTTAAAAAATGAATCTTCACTCTCAATAAATTTAAACTTTAAATATAATGCTTCACATAATGAACAACCATTTCCCATTTGACGAAATGATTTCAAAACTAATTTTTCAAAATACCAATTTACTAAATCATATTTATCTTTAAAATAACGATAAAATGTTTGTCTTGTTTTTCCAGCATTAGTAACAATATCAATTACTGTAATTTTATCTAATGGTCTTGTTTTGATTAATTCCTTTATTGCTTTAGCAAATATATATCTTGTATGATCATGTTTATCCATAACTCTCCCCCTTTTATAAATAAAATAGCAGGCCCAAATAAAAAAAGCTGAGTAATATCAGCTAATAGACTCGCTTTGTAAGCCAAGTTCTGTTTTTCAAACGATTATTTATCTATGCATATGCATCCATCTTTCAGTTCAATTCCTTCAAGATGATTCCCCTACCAAATTTGGGTTTCTTCCTTGCAGAGTTTACCTCTTTTCAGCTAATCTTTCGATTAGAATAGTTTCTGTGGCACTTTATAGCTTATCAACCATACTTATGTTTAGGTCTTAGGCCTGTCGTTAGCTCACGCTACCATGACTTATTAATTCGCCATGTACAAACACTACAAGCATCGCAGCTTGTGGAAGCCTGGACTTTCCTCTACTTTTGTAGCAATCGTTTTCTACGAGTCTTCTATATTTTACCTATTTTCAAGAAGAAAACAAGTCTAAAATATAACTTGATTAAATTTTTGTAAAATAAAACACACCTTATCGGTATGTCTTACTATTTATTTTGATTAAATACTACTTTTTCTAATAAAGACAATCTCTTTAAAATATCAACATTTGTTGAAAGATTTTCTTCCATTGCATGGATATTATCATCTTGAAGTGCTTTTTCACGTTCTAGTTTAGCAATTTTAATCTTTTGTTCACTTAATCGAGCTTCTAATTGATCAATCTTATCATATGAAGCATTTAACATAGCTGCAAAAGATTCATAATCTTTAACAATAATATCTAAAAAATGATCTACTTCTTCAGCATTATAACCTTTAAAATCAACTTTAAATTCTTTAGCAACTATTTTTTTTGGACTTAACAAAATTTTTGGTTCCAAGTTAATCAACTCCTATCTATATAATATATTGAAACAAAAATCTTTATTAAATGCAAGTGATTAATATATTTGTTATTAAATTTAACAAAATTTACAATGTTTTAGGAAACTAACAAGATATTATGATATTTTATCATAGTTATGGTATAATACCTACATAAAGTAATAAAAGGAGCAATTATGGTTAATTATCCCAACATGAAAAAGACGACTATTCGTCAAACTAAACTGATTGATGGAAAATTAAATACTCGACATCGTGGAATGAATCTAGAGGAAGATTTGAATTTAACAAATAAATTTTATCTTGCTAATGGTATCGCTAATATTCATAAAAAGCCAACACCTATTCAAATCGTAAAAGTCGACTATCCTAAAAGATCTGCTGCTAGAATTGTTGAAGCATATTTTAAAACACCTTCAACAACTGATTATAATGGGATATATAAAGGAAAATATTTAGATTTTGAAGCTAAAGAAACTAAAAAATTAAATTTTCCTTTTACTAATATTAGTGTTCATCAAATTGAACATTTAAAAAGTATTATTAATCATCATGGAATTGCATTTGTTATTATTGCTTTTACCCATCTAAATGAGGTATACTTAATTGATGCTTCATATATAATTGAAGCATATAATCAAACTGGTCAAAAATCAATATCTTATCAAAGTATTAAAGAAAAAGGACATTTGATTGAACAAGGATTTAATCCACGTTTAAATTATTTAAAAATTATTGATCAGTATTATTTAGGAGGTCACGAAAATGACAAATAACCCTACTACAAGAGAAAATAAGAAAAAAAGATTGAATTGGAAAAAAGTTTTTACAAGTTTTATCATTATAATTATTGTCGTTTGCCTTTCAGGTGGATGTTTTTTTGCATGGTCTGTATACAAAGAAACTGAAGATTTTTCAACTCAGCGTCTACTTTCTGGTGAAGCGAGTAAAATCTATGATGTTAATGGTGAATTAATGTACACATATGGTAGTGATGTTAATGGTAAACGTGAAAACATTACTTATGAAGATTTACCACAAGTATTGATTGATGCTATAATAGCAGCTGAAGATTCACGCTTCTTTGAACATGATGGTTTTGATTTACCACGTATTGCTAAAACGTTAATAACTAATTTAGCACATTTTAGTATTCGTGGAGGGGGATCAACAATTACTCAACAGGTAATTAAAAAATCATATTTCCCTAAAGAAGAACAAACTTATACTCGCAAAATCAGTGAAATCTTTTTAGCAATTCAAGCAACTAAAGAAGTAAGTAAAGAAGAAATTCTTACTTTATATTTAAATAAAATCTATTTTGGACGCAGTACTAGTTCAATTGGAATCGCTGCAGCTAGTAAATATTATTTCAATAAAGAAGTATCACAACTCACTTTACCTGAAGCAGCCCTATTAGCAGGTACTTTAAATTCACCTAGTGCATATGATCCATACTACAATCTTGACTTAGCTAATAAACGCCGTAATGTAATTTTAGATTTAATGGTTAATCATGGATATATTACTCAAGAAGAATGTGATCTAGCAAAACAAGTTAAAATTGAAAATATGCTATCTCAATCAAATATGGCTTCAGATAATGCTTTAGCATCATATGTTGATTTAGTAACTGCTGAAGTAAAAGAAAAAACTGGTCTAGATCCTGCAGAAACACAAATGAATATCTATACTTATTGTAATCAAGAAATACAAAAAAAGGCAACTGAATTTGCTAATGGTGAAACATATGACTATACTGATGAAGATATGCAAATGGCTGGAAGTATTCAATCTACTCAAGATGGACGAATTATCGCTGTAATTGGTGGTCGAAATTATAAGGCAGGAGATAAAAATAAAGCAACCTTAAAAAGACAACCTGGATCTTCAATGAAACCAATTATTGATTATGGTCTAGCATATAAATATCTAGACTGGTCAACTGTTCACACAGTTGTTGATGAACAAAAATCATTTGGAAGTTATACTCCTAAAAACTGGGATAATAGTTTCCATGGTTCTATGCCAATCAAAGAAGCACTACTTCAATCTTGGAATATTCCTGCTGTATCAACTTTTGAGGAAGTTTTAGAAGCAGCTTCTTCTAAAGAGGTAATTGCTGATATGGAATCATTAGGTATTGATATGTCAACCGAAGATGAGAATTTAACTTTGCCTTATGCAATTGGAGGATGGGCAAATGGTGTCAGTCCAATTGAACTTGCTGGTGCATATGCTACAATTGCTAACAATGGTGTCTACATTGAATCTCATACTGTCAATTATGTAGAAGTTACTGATAGTGACAAAACATATAATATTGATAAAAATATTCAAGCAAAAGCAAAACAAAGTATTGGTGATGATGTTTCATTTATGATTCGTGAAACTATGTTAAGTTATTCAAATAGCAATAGTGGAAATTATAAATATTTAAAAGGTATTGAAAATATTGGTGCTAAAACTGGTACCTCAAATACCAATAGTGGCGCTAGCAAAGATTTATGGATGACTGGATATACTCCTGACTATACATGTTCTGTCTGGATGGGATTTGAAGAAAAAGCTTTAGCTGCTGGAAAAAACACCTCAAAATATAAAGCATATCCAGCAAAAGTCGTTGGTGAATTATTAAAATATCTTGAAAAAAACACTTCAGATAAAAAATCATATCCTGATAAACCTGATACAGTAGAAGAAATTAAGATTCTTGCTGGTGTTTATCCTTATGTTAGTCCAAATTCTAGTACTCCATCTGATAAAATCTATACTGGTTGGGCTAAAAAAGGGACAGGACCAAATGAAACAGCAATAGAATACAATATTAATCATTTATCATCATTTAGTGCTTCACTTTCTAGCAATGGAAAAATTACAGTAGATTTTAGTGAATATGAACCTGCAAATGCAGCAACTGATGAAAATGCTACTGAGGCTACAAAAATGTATGGTGTAATAGAATATGTTGTTGAAATTAGTGATCCTAATAGCCATAACATATTACATACAACAACATTAAATCAATCTTCTGGAACTATTGATTTTACCCCTAGTGGTAAAGTTGATGTTACTGGATATTATCGCTTCCACAAAGCACCTAATAAAACTTCCAATAAAATTACTAAATCAGTTGGATCAAATAAAGCAGATAACAAAGTAAATTATACAATTACTTCTGATGGAACCACTGTTACAAATGGAAGTACTACTTCATCAAATGTAATAAATATTAAAGTAAATGCTCAAAATAGTTCAAATAAAATTATTATTCAAGTATTTACAATGGATGGTACTCCTGCTGGAGATGAAACTATTTTTACTGGTAGTGGAACAAAAGAATTTAATTTGACTCCTGGAGTCCAATATCGTATTAAAATCAGCGAATCTGATGATGTTAAAACAATTACTGATACAATAACATTTACTATTGGTAATTCAGATACCTCAACAGAGTAATAGAATAGAGAGAAATTAATTTATTTCACCCCACTGTATGTGTGAGTCTCATATAGTGCTACATTTATCAACTATCCAAGGGAATTGACCAAAACATCTGGTCTTTTCCCTTTTCTTATAGCTAGAATATCTGTAATTTACTACATTACCATTGGCTTATTTATACTAGCTAAGCTTAGGTTTACCACTACATAAATTTTCTCATTTTTAAAATGACATGATAGTTTCTTATTAACCTCTTGTAAACTTCTATATATCTTTAATAGTTTCTTCCATTGTTTGATTATTATAATCTTATTTTATGTCCTATCCATTGTCCAAATTGATTGATAATTTTTTTCTATAATAGTTTATCCATCCTTTTGCAATCTAGTTTATTCTTATATCTTGGAATTTGTCTATACTACACATATTTTTCAAATTAGTTCCTCTCGACATTTACTAGATAATTTCATTCTACTTTTATCCCCCTATTTCTATAGATAAATCCTAAGAATCATTGGTTTTACGTTTATCTTTTAAACTTCCACCTTATTTATAGCCTTATATCAAGTTTCTGTTTGCAGGCCTCAAAACAGCCCTTCTTTCGTTCTTAACTACACTTGACCTGTGTGGACTTTCACCAACTAAATACATGTCATACTTTATGCACATAATAAAAAAGTTAGAATATATTAAATCCTAACTTTTTTATTATATTCTAACATTTTACTTTTTCTAAATATTTCTTTTTTATTGGATCCTTACACATATCAGATAACTTACATTCTTGACAATTAGGATTAGTTGCTTTACAAAAATATCTACCAAAAAAAATAAATTGATGATGTGATTTATTCCATCGTGAACGGTCAATAGAACGACATAGTTTTTTTTCAACTGTTAAGACACTATCTTCTTTTTTTGCAAATCCCAATCGTTTAGAAATTCTTTCTACATGAGTATCTACAGCAAAAGCTGGAATATCAAAAGCTACCGATCGAACAACATTTGCAGTTTTACGACCAACTCCAGGTAAACTTTCTAATTCTTTTTGAACACTTGGTACTTTGCCATTAAATTCTTCAATTAACACTTTGGACATAGCTAAAAGATTTTTTGCTTTATTTCGATATAATCCAATAGTTTTTATATCTTGTTCTAATTCAGATATTGATGCCTGACTTACTGCTTCAACTGTTGGATATTTTTTAAATAACGTTTCAGTTAATTGATTAACCTTTTTATCTGTTGTTTGTGCTGATAACATTACTGCAACCAATAATTGAAAATCTGTTTCATGATTTAATTCACAATAAGCATTTGGAAATAATTCTTCAAAATAATCTAATACTCGACCTGTTTTTTCTTTATTCATTTTCCCACCATTTATACTCACTAATCGGTACAGCTCGTTTTGGCTCTTCTTGCTCTATATAACGCTGTTTAATACCGTTTTTAGCCCAATTAGAAAGTATCCCTTCAATATATCTAAAATTAAGTACTTGGCTTTTAACAGCTTCCTTTAAAGCTTTTATAATCATTTCATCACTATATTCACAATTTTTCCAATCTTTAATAATGTTAAGTTCAATTGGTGATAAAGCTCTTGCAAACTGTTCTTCAAAAACACTAATAAGATTAACTTCTGTTTCCACTTCTTCTGTTTTATTATTTTCTTGTAATAATTTTTGTTCAAGATTATTCAAACTAATTGAACCCAAGCGATTATATATTAGATTTTTATTTAATAGTGACGCTAATACTTTATTAAGCTCCTGATTTGATAACATTGAATAATTCTGTATCATTTGAGGAGTTACTGTTTGTATTCCAATATCCTTTAATGTATACACAAGCATTAAAATATGACACTCATTATCATTTATTTGTAACTCCTTTGCCCTTAATAATAGCAAACGACTAATATCAATACATTTATTTCTTATCAATTCTTTATACATAATTATTACCTACTATTATCTATCCGATATGCCTTTATAAACTCTCCATTATCAATTCCATAAAAAGCATAAATCAATGAATTGTCACCACGATATAATAAACTATAAACAAATATTTCATTCTCATATCCTATTTCAACCACATCAGGATCTTTCTTATATTTTTCCTTAAAAGCATCTATACACACCTGTTGATCAACAATATCTCCACTGTACGATTTAATAAACTTATGTTTATCATTAAATACAGCATATTGTTCTTTATCTTCCTTTTTAGCATGAATAATATAATAACTTTTTTCACCATCATAACGATTAAAATAATCAGCACTATCATATTTATTTTCTGCAATAATTTCCTGTTGAACCTGAGCTAAATCATTTTTATGTTTAGAATAAGGAACATGGACCCAAAGCATATAAAAACTTACTATAATAAAAACTAACACTAAAAAAGCCATTAGAAAATCAAATCTATGCTTACGTAAAAATTTCAAAACTCCACCAACTTTCTATGCCTATTATACTATCAATTCCTTGATTATAAAAGAAAAATCGAAATAATATATGGAGTCTTTCGACTCCATATCAGGCTGTTGACAAAAGATGGTATAAAAACTAGTTTTAAAGTTCTTATACCACCTTTTTTTGTTTTTGATTTA
>ERZ808049.264-NODE-264-length-37245-cov-22.090051_pt1 | contig 37245 bp, 32 predicted proteins | sample MGYA00380198_ERZ808049 | MGnify/ENA primary metagenome ERZ808049 (study PRJEB31490, sample SAMN06133414) | mouse gut metagenome | isolation source: Z2_2 | host: mice | place: China: Chengdu | collected 2015-05 ...
ACGCTCTTTGCGCTAGAGGATATGTACGGGCTGAAAATCGGGGAGATTGACGGGGAAATCTGCCTGCGCCTTGACAAATCCGACTATTCCACTTATACGTCCATGTTTGATATGTTCCACGCATGGCAGGAGCAAGCCGCCAAACTGGAACAGGGCGAGATTACAAAAGAGGAATACGACCAGTGGCGGTACAAGTACCCCGAACTGGACACTTCAAAGCATTGGGCAAAAGTCCCCTCACAGGCGGTCAGCGATATGCTCATGGAAGAATTTCAGAAAATCGAGAAAGAAGAAAAGAAAACATCTAAACAGAAAAAGAAGAAAGCATAAAAAAGACCTTGCCGATATTCAGTTATATATCTGAAAATCAGCAAGGTTTTTCTTATGCCATTGATGTAATTATTTAGTGCGTGATGTTGAAAATGTTGCCAAATCGTTGCCAGTACCTAAACAAATTTGCTTGGAAACCGCATAAATACTGGATTCCTAAAGTTCATTTCATCACTCGAACTCTTTTTCCTGTCCGTTGCAAGTCCTGTTTTACATTGCTTTTTCTTATAAAACCGTATCATTTTGATGCGATTTTATTTCTCGTTTATATGGTTTCAAAGCTGGTGTACCCAAATTGTACCCATGAATATTAACTGTTTCATATAATCTCTATTCTTCGATATTCACTAACAAAAGGCAATTACAAAGATGCTACATAATCCTCATACATTATATTTAACCAAACTAACTCATTATTGTTTGGAAATAATGTGGATTGATATTCAAAAGATGATACAAAATTCACATCATTATTAATTATCTTCTCAAAGTCTTCCTTCGCTCTTCTCCCTGTATCAATTATCTCTGAAATACTAGATAATACTAATCCACAAATAACATCAGAAAATTGTAATGGTTTACTAAATTCATCCTTAGCAAACTCAAGATGTATTGAAGAACATCTGTTGCTTATAGTTTTAGTAATTGCCTCTGATAAATCTCTAATCACATCGTGTGTAATAACATTTAATTCCATATTTTTTGCAAATGCTCTACTTAATATATTGTCAAGAGAATTAATGTGCGGAACAACAGCAACACACGAAGTCTTGTCCTTATAATAATCTATCAACGGAAAAAGATTATGATGTTGCAACCCTAAATCCTCATAATTCTGAATACTATCTATTGTTTCATCAATGTTCGTACACAACTGTTGATTATTTTGACATTCCGTTCTTAGCAAAGTACATAATTCAATCATCCTATCTATTTCCTGAGAGTTTCCATCGAAAAATTCAACAAAACACCCTAGCAGGTTATCACTAACAGTATGGTATATATAATTTGCAAATATTTTCCTTATCAATACTTTTTCAGGATTATTAGGCGAATCATAGTATGGAATAACGCAATAATCAATAATCATCATGCAAATACAAAATTTTTTATCAACAACTTCAATCATAATTTCACAATTCTTTGTTTCTAAAAAATTTATTATATCATGTATAATATTGTCTTTGTTTACTTTCACATTATTTTTAGTGGATTTTAATGCACCCTGTACTTTATATTTTTTTCCGACTTCTCCAACAAACATTTCTACATCTTCTATATTAGATTCTGGAATAGCAATACCACATAATGCAAAATATGGCTGTTTGTCATAATTCCATACTACCTTTCCTTCATCATAACGCATCGAACCAGTTTTTCCACTTTCATCTAAATACAATCTATACTTTGCCATAATACCTCCTAGCAAAACATTATGAATTCTTCATTGTTTCTTTATAGCACACTTTAAAATTCAAAGAAAATTTTTTCACAGTTGGTTACAACTTACTCACCTCCTTTTCCAGTTCGATGTAAGTCCTATTTGTGGCATTTGCCTTTTGAAAGCAAATCTTTTTGATAAAATTCTGCTCCTCATTTATATAGATTCAAAACAAGCGTTCATAATAACTATTTTGCAAACATCTCATTTAAGAAAAATGATGGATTCTTCTTCCAACCGAAATATTTCTCTGAGTATGTTAAATACAAATTCTTTTTAGCTCTTGTAATCGCGACAAAACAATTCCTACGTTCCTCCTCCATTTCAGTACTATCAATTCCCTTTTTTAAACTCTGAAAAGACGGTAACTCATCGTTTGCCATTCCTATTAATATAACATGGTCAAACTCTTTTCCTTTTGATGCATGTATTGTAAGAAACTGAACGGAACCTTTCTTCGGTTCATCTTCCTTTGAAACCATTGAAAACTCTTGAACATATGTTGAAAGCATTATTTCTGTCAAATCATAGTTATAACTCAAATGTCTTTGAAAATCAGTCCACACTTTTTTTTCGATTTCATAATTTTGAAGCATTTGCTCCCTATATGCAGCATCTTCAATGCCTGATATTTGCATTTCTGACCATGCAAAGGCATCATCAATAAATTGAATAAAATTTTTTCCCTCGACTAAGTTCAAAGAAAATGATTTTGCAAATTCTTCATCTTCAAATTCTTCACAACATTTTGAACGTAACGCTTTCAATAAATCCCCATCCATAATATCTGATTCAAGAATAACTTCATCATCATTTACTGATAATTCCATTCCTTCGTTCATCACACCAACAAGTTGTGTCAAGATTTTTTTGTCTGTTCTATGGTTTGCCAGTTTTAATAAAAGAAACATCCAAAGAATATACGGCGTTTCAAAATCACTTTTTCTTTTTGTCTTTTCACATTTTATTCCCTCACTATTAGCTGATTGAAAAGCCAGTTCCAATAATCTATTTGTCCTTGCCAAAACACATATTGAGTCATTAGGATTTTCCTCTTCTATTTTCTTAATCAATCCAGTAATTGCATTCACTTCAAATTTTTCATCAGAATATGCACTACAAAAAATATGCGGATTATCATCCGTATCTGCCTTCATTGCCTCAAGAGGTTTTTTTGTACTTTCTCTCCCCGCATTATGAGCAATAAGATTGTTTGCAGCTTGAATCACTTCTCTTGGGCATCTAAAATTTTGATTTAATTGAATCAAGTCGGCTTTGTATTCATCCTTGAACTCAGCAATTCTTTTGTGGTCTGCCCCGTTCCAACCATAAATAACCTGATCATCATCTGCAACAATAAATATATTATTATTTATATTTCCACACATACTAGTCAATAGCATATATTGACCATAATTTGTATCCTGAAATTCATCAACATTAATATATCTATATGTCTTAGAATATATACGGGCAATTGCTGGTTTACAAACAAACAATCTATATGTTAGTAAAATTGACAAGTCAAAATCCAAAGTACATCTCTCTATCATAGTTTTAAGATATTCTTGATATATCCATTTGTATGCATCAGCATATTCAGTTTTAGGCATAGCAGCAATTATTTCATCCTCAGTGTAGCAAAGTTTTTTTTCGAAGAAACGGATCATATTTAACAGCTTAAGTTCTTCTGCCGGAAATGTTGGATTTATATCTTTGTATTTATCACAGATATCGTTAATCACATCATTCAAGTCATCATCGGAGCTATATATATCAAAGTCCGATTTAAGACCAATATAACTTCCATGATTTCTTAATACTTCCGAACAAAAAGAGTGAAATGTTCCAACATATAATCTATGTTCAACATTATCAACTCCTTCCAAAATTCTTTCACTCATTTCCTGTGCCGCTTTATTAGTAAACGTCAGTGCAAGAATACGAAAGCTTTCTTTCTCTGTTTCATTCAATATTCTTTTAATTCTATCAGTAAGAACCGCCGTTTTCCCTGAACCCGGACCTGCTAATACAACAACTGCACCTTCATTCCATGCTATTGCTTTTTTTTGCGCCTCGGTATACTCTTTTTTCATAAAATCACACTTTCCTTATCAATGTCTTAATCACTGTTGGAATCTCATTTTTATCAAAACCTCTTTCGTTCCATAATTCAAGCAGTTTATATGCATTTTCAACTTTTCCCTTCTGAATCTTAGAAACAATAGTTTCTCTATATTCATTGTCTTTTCCCTCAATTTTTAACTGCTTTTCTTCTTCTGATATATTTTCTCCCAGAAGTAATTCATAATCATTCAAAATTGTTTGTGATTTTGCCAATTCATGTTCAATATCTTTTTCGTTTGTTAATGCAACTCTTTCAGCAACATATTCTTTTGAATAACCACAATTAATCACTTCTTTTGTTGTCGTCTTTCCCTGTTCATCATTATCACCTAAAACAACCCACGGTATATCTAGCACCTTCGCAAGCTTAATAAATGCTTTGGCAGAACCATTATTTCTATACATTATACCATTTATGCCATTTTCATCAAATTCTATGCCTAACAATCCTGCAAAATATGGAATAATTACATCCTCTGTTTGCCCCTCATACAAAAACCATTTTCTTGCAAAAAGAATATCCCCCCGATTTCTTTGTATATACATATTAATTTCACACAGTTCTTGATTGCTAAAGATTGAATATGCGTCAGCAATAATATTGTCTATGTCTACACCTATGCATTTGCAGCAACCTCTTAACCCCTTTTCAATCTTGTTATTGATGGGTTCATGAATCACCACTCGCTTATTTGTTTCATCTATTGATACAACCTTGTTAAACTTCTGTGCAATTTTTTTCAATCCCTCTGAAATATCTTCTACTTCAAAAGAAACATGATCTTTTATTCTGGAAACATTCGTCTGTCCTTCATTCTTTCTCAAATATCTAATATTACGAACATCTGCATTTTGAATGAAATATGGCGAATGTGTTGTTATTATCTTTTGACAACGCATTTCCTCAATAGACTTTTGAAGGGCTCTAATCGCTTGAGGATGCAAATGAGCCTCCGGTTCTTCTAATGTCAAAATCGCCTCTGCTGAATCACTGCTAATTTCTTTCAATAGAATATTTATATATGCTTTAAACAAAAGAATCGCCGTAACACTTTGCGTACCCTGTCCATGTCTATCAAGCGGAAAATCAATTGCCGATGTACCATTGTTTAATACAACCTGTGCTTTAGAAAGTAAGTCCCATGTTTTTAATGGAACCGCATTTATCGACACAAGATCTTTACCTTGAAAGTCCATAACTTTTTGTATTTTTTGCAATTCATTCACTAATGAAGTAAGGTTATTATCATTCGAAATGATATTTTCATTCAATTGCTCTATTTGATTTTGTATATTATCAAGTTCATTTTGAGGAACTGACACTTTTTTCATGAATTTTCCCCATAACGGAGATTTTGTGCTAAATGTATCCCTCAATTCTCGCAAAGCTTGTAAATAGAATACGGGAGTAAGTGACAAAAACCTATTGACTAAATTTTGTACTTTTCCAGCAATAGGATCATAATCAATATTCAAAAAGGATATTTTAGTTTCTATATCCCCTGTCACTTCATTATACATAGCATTTGATTCAATAATTATTGAAGCTTTTTCAGCATCAATATATTGAATCGCTTCAACAAAAGTATCACTAATGTAACCCTCCCACTCTCCTGATGCTCTTTCTTCAAACATTAGTGTAATTTTAATGCCCTCAGAATCTCTAGGCGATTTTATTTTATCATCCATATAAAAATCATAATCATCAAAACTTGTCCTGCCAATCGCTTTATTTAACCCAATTCGTATTGCGTCAAGAATTGTTGACTTACCTGTATTATTTTCACCTATCAATATTGTAGTATCATCAAATGATATATGTACATTCTTTAGGCTACGAAAATTTTTTATGGTCACTTCTTTTAAATACATTTTTCTTTCTCCTCTTCTTGAAACATTTTTTATGATTCAAATATGTATTATATCGCTTTATTCCTTTGCATCTCCATAGTATGCAGGCTTTTCCGCAACCATCATCGGTTTAATATTTTCATATTGATATACTATCCCGCCCCTCGAAACATCCTCATTCCGCAAACTATGATATGTATCACTCAAAAACAGCCCCAGCACTTCATGTTTAATTTCATCGTTTTGCAAAAGCAGGGTAAAGAAATCCTGATTCTGCTCCAATCCATCTATCAGCGCATCATCCACATGGTCAAAATACGCAAATTCAAAATCCTGTTCCGAATTACTCTTTGCGCTGGTTTTTAGTTCCTCGGACTTTTTCATTATATCCCGAATCTGCAATGCTGCCTTGATTGCAACATCATTGTCATATTGTCTGCCCGTCCTACTGTTTATCTCTCTGATAATCTGTGAAAGGCGTTCTTCCTTTGCAGGAGTCAATACAATATCATATGCTGTGGGCAGCTTCATCACAGGGCTTGCGGTTATATTGCTTTTCTTGTGTTCTTCTCCTTTTTTCTGGAGGAATTCAGATGCCTTAATCATGCCATCAAGATTATAGCCTCCCCCTCCATGATTAATCCTAATATATGCTATCAAATAGGATAGGAAATTATATTTCTTGTGCAGTTCCACATCCTCAAAGCAGGAAGCCTGTAATAGAAATTCATAAAACCTGATAAAATGCCTGATGTCTAATGCAATCTGCCCTCTTTTATCATCTGCAAAGCCGTCTATCACACGTTTTGCTTTTTGCAAATAAAAGGTCATCTGCTTTTTGTCCTTCGCTGTATGCGACGATTCATACAATACTTTATTAAAGGATTCCACATCGGCAGGGTCTAAGAAAAAGTATCCGTCTATCTTCGCTTCAATATCATAAATTGCACGAGGTGTAACCGAATTAGACAAAACTGTCTTTGTGTAATATTTGGAAAATGCCGCCACTATGTCCTCATATTTGTTGACAAAATCCAATACGAATGTCTTCTTCTCATAAGGCGGGCAGATACGGTTCAGTCTGGAAAGTGTCTGTACCGCAGTCACCCCATGCAGCTTTTTCAGGATATACATGGCACACAGTTTCGGCTGGTCAAATCCTGTCTGGTATTTATCCGCAACCAGGAGTACCTGATACTCGTCCTTGTCAAACTCGTCAGGCAGATTTTTCTCTGATATGCCATTCATTCCTGCTTCTGTATATTCTTTATCCTCCAGCGTCACCTTGCCGGAAAACGCCACCAAAGCACGAATATTCGTATAACCTTTTTTCTTTGTATAATCTTCAAAAGCCTGTCTGTATTTGACTGCCCCTGCCCTTGATTCTGTTACAACCATAGCCTTTGCGCGTCCACCCAACTCCTGCATGACCGAGGTTCTGAAATGCTCAATAATAATCTCTACCCTCTGCCCTATATTTACTTCATGGAGCTGAATAAACCGGGCAATCTGTCTTTTGGCTTCATTTGTCTGCAAGGTAGGATCTTCCTCAATTTCCTTATTCAGCTTGTAATAAGTTTCATAATTTAAGTAATTATCCAACACATCCAGAATAAAGCCCTCTTCTATCGCCTGTTTCATCGTATAAAAATGAAATGCCTCTTTCTGTCCCTTTGTATTCTCCCGTCCGAAAAGCTGTATTGTTGTAGGCTTTGGCGTTGCTGTAAAAGCAAACATGGAAACATTCGCCTGTTTTCCTTGTTTGGAAATCTGGTCAACAATCATATCCTCCGTATCATATACCAATTTATCTCCATTGCCGAGCGTCATTGTTACCGCTGCCATGTTCTTACCTGCAGTAGACGAATGAGCCTCATCTATAATAACTGCAAACTTTTTATTTTTCAGCCCCTTTACACTGTCAACAATGTACGGAAATTTCTGTATTGTAGTGGCGATAATTTTCGTATTTCCCTGAATCGCAAGCGCAAGGTCATTGGAATTGCACTTTTCATCCATAACCCGAATCATCCCTGCCTTATGTTCAATTCCCATTACCGCCTGCTGGAGCTGCCTGTCCACAACTACCCTGTCTGTACATATAATAATATTATCAAATATGATTTTATTTTCTTTATCATGCAGAGATGCCAGTCTGTGTGCCAGCCATGCAATGGAATTAGTCTTGCCCGATCCTGCGGAGTGCTGTATCAGATAATTTTGGCTGGAACCTGTTGCCACAGTCTCTGCCAATGTCTTCCTAATGACATCTAACTGATGATATCTTGGAAAAATGACCATTTCAGAGCGTTTCATTTTATCTGTAACAGGGTCTTTCTTTTCCTTGACTTCAATGAACATAAATTTACTAAGTATCTCAATCAGCGTGTCTTTTTGCAGAATATCTTCCCACATATAGGACACGCTGTATTTATCTTCATAAATCGGATTCCCTGCTCCTGTATCAATGCCCTCTCCCTTTCCCATATTGAATGGCAGAAAGAATGTGGATTCCTCGTCTAATTTAGTAGTCATATAGACCTGTTCCAAATCCATTGCAAAATCCACTAACGCCCCGGATTTCCACCTAAAAAGCCTTGTCTTTGGATCACGCTGCATACGATACTGATAAATTGCATCCTGATATGACTGTCCTGCTGCATTACATTTGAGTTCAAAGGTCATAATTGCCAGACCATTTAAAAAGATTACAAGATCTATCCTTTCATTATCACTTGCCCAAACTTCCTCTGATACGGAAAATATATTCTGTCCATATAACTTGTTAAGTACAGGGTTGAACGTGGTTGCCGGTTTTGTATACATAAGCTCCAGCTTGTGGTTTGCAATCTCTATCCCATGTTTTAATACATCCAGTCTGCTCCCTCTTGCTTTCGTTTCTTCAGTATTGATAACACCAATAATCGTGTTTTCTAAATCTGACTTATATACTTTTCTGAGTGCATCCATCTCATCAGGCTGTGTTGTATTTAGAAACCGAAAAAGCGCCTCCCTGTCTATTGCAAAAAGACGATTGTAGCAAGAAGCCGACTTTATCTCATATCCGTTTTCTGATAATCGCTCTAATATAAAATTCTGATACTCTCTTTCTGATAATATAGCATCCATAAGAATAACCTCTCTGTTTTGTTCGCAATTCCGTTTTTATCTCTTGCAAAACGATACTTAATCGCCACAAATCACTTATACTAATGGTGATTCCGATTTCCTGACACATTTTTTCAAACACTCTAAGTTATTTTCTTTTAACCAATGTTTCAAATCGGCTACTGACATTTTTGCTCTTGGACCAATCACAAGTTCCTTAATTAGCTTTTCGTATGTAATATTATTTTGTTTGCAATCTGTCTTCCAATCCCAGTATATGCATTCCCTCAATCCTGCTGGTGTCATTTCCTTACATATTTCTCCTAACTTATCTCATACCGCTTTCCTCTATATTGGGGAAATGTCATCAATCTAAACTCTCGTTCACCTGCAAAAGAAAAATGTTTATGTGCAACAGATAATATCCACATTTGCCAAAACGCATCCTCAAAACTATTTTTATCAAATCCATGTCGTACATAATCATTATCCGAAAATAAATCTTCCAACACGTCTGTAATTTGATGATTGTCCGCATTTTTTCCATAAAAGGTTTCTTGTAAGCTTATGCGTCTGTTTGAAACTATGCTTTTTAATATTTTAACATCAACAGCAACGCTGACTCCTTTACCATTATTACCATATCTTTCCCATTGTGAAGCATCATCTTCACATGCCGAAAAAGATGCTATATAAGCAATATCTTTTTTCCTTGCTGCTTTTTCTTCTCTAAATTTTTCATCAATCTTTTTAATTACAGAAACATCTCCTTGAAATCTATTTTTTAGAGATATTTCAACCAATTCTATAAAATTTTTCATTTCTCTTTTATCATTCATTTTATCTGTTCTGCAAAGTCGGAAACCTTTATCAATCAATATTCCTTTTAATGCTGAAAAATCTGTATAATGATATACGCAAACAGGATTATGAATTTCATTTAAGAATTTATAAATGGCATTGTAAAATTCTCTTTCTTTATCCGTAGTCAATGTTGACTCCATTGTTATTATATTTTTTAGCGATAACGTTCTTATATCCATTTACGGCACCTCTTTCTTCCCTGTTGCATATTCATAAATAATTACTTTTTTATACTCATCAAGAACCGTTAATTGCTCCTTTTTTGTTTCGATTATGGAATCTATTTGTTCACATTTATTATCCAAATAATCTACAATTTCCTGCTGTTCCTCTCTTGAGGGAGCGACAACCATAAGTTTAGAAAATTCACTATAATTTAATCCCTGCCTTACACCATTTCCCATATTGTAAAATACTTTCATAAGGTCATACGCATGAAGCAGATAATGGAAATATTTTGAGTTCACACCGGATTTAGGCATGAGGGCAATATATGCAGATGTAATTATTCCATGTTCTGTCACAAGACCTGTCCGCAAGCTCCGTTTATCATTTTGCAAATCAGTAGGTCTTATTATAATATCGCCAGCCTCTACAATGTTATATGTGCTAAAGTTTGCTGGTAAAAGACCGCCGCTTGCATTGATATCCTTGCGGATAATTTTTCCATAGCTAAGAGATAATAAATTCTGTTCTTTTAAATCATAATTTTTTGCTTTGCGCTCTCCAAAATAATAGTACACAGGGTGAATATTCCACGATGAAGGAATCAAACCTATCCATTCAATACAACTGTCCTTCATTAACACATCTGGATTTAATCCTTTTGTTACTTTTTCTGTAATTATGGAGCGTTTGTATTCTTCTAATGTATCAATTTCCGTATAAATATCTGCTAACAGTTCATCTATTTCATCGCATTTTAGTTTTAAATAATGTGAAATCATCTTTTGCTTTTTAGCAGGAGGAACAACAAGTCTAAAATTATTAAGTATTGTTAATGACAAAGCAGGTTGAGCGGTTTCATTAACAATATTAATAAATCCACCGTTTTTCTTTGCCAATTCCATTTCTCTCACAAACAAATAATTATCCATTTTCTGGGAATCCAATGTCAACTTGAGAGAGTTCCCTGAAACAACCGATCTTTTATCCAGCAATGGCAATTCCGCCGCCATACCATAATTTGCGCCTATCTTTGCAATGATAATATCATTTTCTTTACATTCACTACGGTCTATTGTAAGAAAGTGTTCGTTAGTAATCGTTTTAAAATTTTTAAATATAAATTTTCCTGTCGAAATACAACCACTTTCTATTACATATACATCTCCGTCTTCAACAAAATGTTCTGATTTTAAATTGGAACCAAATGGTCCATCAACAAATGCTCTATCTTCATTTGCCTTTAAATATTTAATTGGCATTACGCTCCAATTTTTAGGGATATTTCCAATCCAATTAATACCGCTATTTTTCATTTCCAGCATACTATTTACCCCCAAACAGCTTCGCTACTCGTTCACTAACCGACCTCTCCAATTTATTAAATCTTTCCTTTAACTCATTACTCGGTGTCGGCTGCTGATACTTATAAAAATACCTCGTAAAAGGAATCTCTGCACCAGTCCTGATAACAGGATTCTTTGTTTCAAGATTCTCTTCCCAGAATGCTACTGCATCTGGCATATGAGGCAGCACTTCCCTTTCCATATAAGAATCAATATCTTCTTCCACCTTTACGATTTCAGTATCTTTCGTAGACTTATCAAACAGAATGTTCCCTTTCTTATCCTTCTGAATTACCGCTTCCTTGTCCATAACTGAAAGACCATCCGCAATCTTCTGTATTATCTTATTATCTGCTACATTCAAAAGAATTTTTGTTACCACTGGCATAAATTCATCGGGAGAAAGCCATTTTTGATTGGATACCGATGATTGCAGTGCATCAAGGATTGCATCATACACTGGCTTGTTCTTATAAAAATTATCAAGCGCTTTCTGTTCTTTCCCTGTAATCGCAGTTCCCAATTCCTCCAACTGCGCCACTTTTATTTCATCCCACAGATTTTTTAGTGTACCCTGCCGCAGCATTGCCTGTATACTATCCTCTGTAATAGAATAGCTCCTCTGTAAAGGCTGCATTATTGCATACTCTTTGTAAATAAACTCCGTATTATCATAAATCTTGCTGTACTCATTTTCTGTAAAATCGGCATATAACTCTGTTATCTTCTTTCTGTCCTCCGGATTAAATTCATTTTTCTTGTTGCCCAAAGGCTTGCGCAGTTTATGGCAGATACCGGAAGCGTCTATAAGCTGAATCTTTCCTATTCTCTCTTTTCTTTTGTTTTTTGACAATATCCACACATAAGTGCTGATGCCTGTATTGTAAAACAATTCCGTAGGCATCTGGATTATAGACTCAATCAAATCATTCTCCAATAACCATCTTCTTACCTGTGATTCCCCTGATGCTGTACCTCCTGTAAAAAGCGGAGAACCATTTTCAATAATAGCTGCCCTTCCCTGTTGGTCATCCAGCTTTGCAACCGCCGACTGCAAAAATAAAAGCTGTGAGTCTCCACCGCTCGGAAGACCTGCGCCCCACCGTCCATGAAATCTTTTTGCATATTCAGCATTTACAGCATCTTCCTGTCCTGCCTTTGCATCCTTTCCAGACCACGGTATACCAAAAGGAGGATTCTCAATTAAGAACCGCATCTTTGTACCTTCAAAACAGTCCTCTTTTAAGGTATCAGCATGGCAAAAGTTCTCGGCATTCTGTCCTTTAATCAGCATCTCCGCCAAACCTACCGCATAGGATTGCCCCATCATCTCCTGTCCAAACAACCTCACATCTGCAGAAGGATTATAATGCTTGAGATAGCTATATGCTGTTGAAAGCATACCGCCCGTACCACATGCCTGATCGCAAACTGTTATAATCTTTCCCTCATCAAAAATATCATCGCATCCCTCCGAAATCAGAAGCGATACCAACAATTTAATAATATCCCTACCTGTATAAAACTGTCCGGCATCCACATTCTGATAGAACCTGCCTATCAGATTTTCAAATATGTACCCCATTTTGATACTATCAAAAGTTCTAGGGCTTAAATCCAGTTCTGAAAATGCTTTGACTACCGAATACAGGCATCCATCCTTGTCCATTTTGTTAATATGCTGCTCCATTTCCAGCTCTTTCAAAATATCCTGCACATTTGCAGAGAATCCTGCTATATATGCCTTAAAATTTGCTGCTACATGGTCAGCATCATTACAAAGTTCCTGTAACGTATAATCGCTGGTATTATAAAATTGGAATCCCGACTTCCTGAACAGCGCTTTTTCAGGATAATTCGGATTCTGTCTAAAAGTTTTAATGACATCTTTTCTTTTCGCTTCATCATCGAGCAAAGCACATTCAAAACGCCTTATAATCGTCATAGGGATAATAACGTCACCATATTTATCAGGCATATAAGACCCTCGCAATTTGTTCGCAATACTCCATATAAAGTTTGCCTCTGCTGTAACATCCACAGGGTTATCATCCCACATCACATCTATTGCTATATTCGCCATTTATTTTTTCTCCTCAGTCATTTGCTTTTTGCCATATCTCAAATCAACAGGTTTTTCGGCATCCTTTGGTATCAGCCACATAGGACCCTTTTTCTCTGCACCTACTATTCTACCTTCATTACACAATGAATTTACTCTTCTTCCGGAAATACCCCACTTTTCAGCTATTTCTTTTACTGTTAAGTATTCCATAACCGTCCTCCATGTTTACAACTTGAACTAATATATAGTATATTCCAACCTTGGAACAATAGCAAGCATATCCTAACGCAATCTTATATAATATTCTTATCTTAATACAACAAGGTACAACTACACGCTGTACCTTGCTCTCTACTACAATATATAAATTATCTCTTCCCTTACAATCTCCTCTGCCCTCATCCTAATGCTATTCATTTTCTTAACCCAAAGCATCTGATCTTGTGCCTTTAACTGCTCCGTCACTCCTTCCCGCTTCGCCATCTGCTCCACCAACAGATCAAATCTTTCCTCTGCCTGTTCCTGTATCATAAGTAGATGCTTCTTTAGCTCACCTGATAACAGCAGTCCCGAATAAATACCCCTCCTGTGATTTTCCAGATAGGATTTTCGCATCAGTCCAAACTTTCTCAACTCTCCCTCTGGCTCCGGATCGGGGATTAGATTCGGAATTAAATAATCTCCACATTTTTCGTAAGTTATATCCATTGTCTGTTCCTCTCTTTCCTTAAAAATCTACATTTCCTGCTGCCACTGCATATTCTTTCTTACTATGTCCTGCTGGCTACGCTTTATTTGCTGGTTATGTACCGCGGCATCCTCTTTTGCCTCCTCCAGTTTCTGTTTCATGGTCTTTGGCGCAAGCGATTTTATAAATTCCACAAACGCCTCTCCAAGTCCCCTTGATGCTACAAACCGTTTTAATTTTTCGACTTGCTCAGTAAGCGCAGCTATCTTCTGCTCCAAATTCGATATCTTCTTCTCATATTTCTCCAAGAGATGATTTCTCGACACCGCCTTACTGAAAGCATCCAATATTTTATTCCAGTCGCTTTTCTTTACTTTGACATATTCCTCACTGCCGAAAAGATTTGTCACTGGAACAGCAATGCTTTTCATATTTTTTGTTTCTGCCGCCACTTCCTTTGAAATCATTTTAAATGTTTCCGCCCTCAAATCATGTTTCGCAAGAACCTCCTTCGCCGCTTTTTCTTTTTCCTCTGCTTCCTCAATCTGCTCTGTGAGTTTCTGTGCCTGTAAAACCAGCTCATTGTTTTGTACCTCCATTTCTTGCACCTGTCCACGAAGTTCTGCTGTTTTCTGCGCAAGAGCATCATTCCGCTTATCCAGCACCACCGCCTGTTGTTCCAACTCCTCCACTTCTCGCATTGCGACTTTATATTCCGACAATGACAGATTATCACGCTGTACACCGAGAACTTCTATCTCAATCCCCTGCTCCCTGCACAGTTCTGTCAGATATTCCCTCTCCCGTTCCTGCCATGCGACAGTTTCATTCTGCTTTCTACTGACCGCTTTTGCAAATCCCATCTGCTGGAATGCCTTTGTCAGACTGTTGCGTGTCTTCATGCCATTTTTATATCCATGCGCTACCGGAATATAGTCTATATGTAGATGCGGTGTTGCCTCATCCAGATGCATCACACAGTTGAATAGATATAGATTCGGATTGCGATCCTGAAAGGTCTTTGCGTAGCGATCCAAGACTTCCATCGCCGCTTTTGCATCCTCCGTCAACATCCCGTTTTCGTCCACAACCGGAGTATCTGTCTTTTTACCTATCTGTACGATATTTTCATAAAAAGGCTTTTCCTTATTGCCAGAATTTTCAATCTCCTTCAAATAATCGTCTTTCTGCCTGTCTTTACGCTTCTGCGCCGCATTATAATCCCGAAGTGCCTGTCCGAAGCATTTTTCATAAGCATCTTTTAATGGTTCCTGTATGTAAATCCGGTTCCAGGCTGTTCTTTCCGGCACCACATTATTGCAGATAAATTCCCTGTTATTGTGCGTAAGATGTCCTTTCCCTTTTGGAAAAGAAATTGCTTTTGCCGCCAACGCATCACTCTCTTTCTCATATTTTTATGTATACATACTAACTATGGTTTTGTTACTTTTGTCAAAAGTAACGCCTTATTACTTCTGACGCATACGCATCAGAAGTAAGGCGCTCTCCGAGGGTATTCTGCCTGACGGCATCCGTGGTCTGCCGGAAAAACCATCCGACAGACTGCTCATTTCGGCAGAATACAGCCGTCATTCGTTTTGGGCAACAGTACCGAATTTAAGCTTTTCGGTACCGTTTCATAGGCTTCCTTTTCGGAAATGAGTACCGAATATAAAAATTTGGAACCGCCTATTCGCCCATTGCAAATGCAAACGCCATCATATCCTCAGATAATTCCGACTCATGCATCTGCCCCATTCTGTCTGTATCAGCAGAAGCATCCACACCAGAATGAAAATCAGAAACATATTCTCTAAAAACTCTGCTGATTTGCTCTGCAAAAGCTTCTTGTAATTTAGGGAGCATCTCATGGAATTTTTCTTCTAACACCCTGTCCAGCATCTTCCCCAAAATATCCGTATCCTGCCCTGACAGAATAACGGAATCACGCACCACACCATTAGTTTCAGACTGCACATGCCCGTCAAGAACCGCTGCAAACGCATCAGAAAGTATCTTTCCATAAGAACCATCTTTCCTCGTCATTCCCTGCAAATATTCCCATGTCCTGCGCTGGTTTTCATCTTCCAGACAGAATTTTATATTGCTGCATTTATAGATCTTTCTCATTCCATAACCTCATTTCTATACCGTCTGTCTGCGCTGTTTCTGCATTGCAAGATATTCATACCCTTTTGCATTGGCGCAGATATCCTCAATAAAAGTTACATTCCCTTTTGAAGCAATATCGCTGTAATGCCTGAGCAGGCAGCCGCCCCCGCCAATCACATAAAGATGTACCAGATTTTCCTTATACCCATAATCAACCAACCTCTTTAAAATATCTTCTGCATACCGCTTCGCAATCCGACCAACTATTTTTGCAACGTCATCCGTCCTTCCCTGCAAACCATTTATCAGCATCGGCTCAATCATGACCTCCGGTATGCTCTCCCCTGCCGATTTAGACAGTTCTTTTTGTATTTCCTTCATACAGATAGAAACACCGAATTTGTCCGTCACAAGACTTTTCTCTAATGGTCTGCCGTCCACAATCTGCATCACGTTCATCGTGCCATTACCGATATCCGCTATCATGTTAAATCCTTTCATTGAACCGGCGTTGCATACCGCCGCAAATCCCTGAGGAAACACTTCCACTCCGCACAAATGCACTCTGTAGCTTTCTTTACGGAATGAGAAAAATAATTCCTGCTCCTGCATCAGATATTTCTTAAAATCTGCCGCCTGACTTTTTGCCCATGCAAGGGGAAGTCCAACAGCCAATACTACTTTCGCCTCATGCAGCCCTCGGAATTTCAGTTCCTCCGCCAATCCTGCCAATGTGAGAATAAAAAAGTCCTGCGAATCTGTCTTGTTCCCCTGATAAATTAAGTGATTTTCCCCAATCACATAATACTTATCCTTATACTTGATGTAATTCACACTGACTATCGGTTCTTCCTCAAAACATTCCACGCCTGTCCTAAATACCCTGTGCGCTGTTTTTATATTGCCATAACCATGATCCAGTCCGATAATGATTTTTGTGTTGTTATATTTCTGCATAATAAATGCCCTCCTATTATTGTTAATCTCATTATTGTGTTTTCAGTTTTTTGGTTTACACCGTTTACAAACAGCGGAAAGCCTTGATTTTCCTATATCCCGCTGTAAACTCACCGTTTACAAAAATGTAAACGCGCCCTGTAAACCGGATAAAAAAGAGTTTAAAGCATACCTCCATTTACTTCTTAAAAGGTAACTGCGCATTATCCGGCAATGGTGAAAATCCCTGCATATCGGTTCTGCGTTTCCAGCCACGCTGCAATCCATACCTGCCAAACCTGTGGGAGCTGATTTTCTCCCAGCCTTTAATACAGGTATTCATAATGCTGTTAATTTCCTTAATCTCCCATTGTTTTGGTTCCTCATACTCATGCCGCAATGCTTCTCTGTAAATCATCTCGCTACATACATATTCGTCAGTACAATCATCCAGCCAAGCCTGAATAACACCCACCTTTGTATCTTCCGGCATAAACTGTTTCTGCATCTCCTTCAGATATTCTTCCATTTCTTTTGACAGTTTCAACTCATGTGAACAGTTCTTATAGATAACCATAGCCTCCGCCCATGCCTGCACAATATATTCCCTCGACTCCTTTTCGTCCTCAAGGATATGTTTCTCCACACGCTCCTGATGAACCAGAACAGGCGCAAATCTTCTGTTCCCCGTTCTGTCCAGCGGAAGAAAATCAAGGTTGTTTGATGTGCCGACGAAGATACACTGTCTTGGTCTGTCCTCCGCATAAGTCTGATACGGAATACGGTATGTTTCTTTCTGCCTGCTCAAAAACGATTTAATATCTTCAATACTTTTTGCATTGACAGTGGCAAGCATTTCTGACATCTCAATGATCCAATGCCCCTGCATCTTGCTGTAAACATTTTCATCATCCATGCGCTTCAGATCGTCCGTAAACCACTCATCATTGATAGCGAGAAAGCGAAAAAATGTAGACTTTCCTGCGCCCTGACCGCCCACAAGGCAGACCATAATCTCAAACTTGCAGCCTGGCTCATAAATCCGGCGGACTGCCGCCAGCATCAAAAGACGCATGATTTCTCTTGTATATTCGTTGTCATCCGCACCAAGAAAACGCGGGAGCAGACCTGCAATTCTGCTTTTCCCATCCCATTGCAGATTTTCAAGAAATTCCCTTACAGGGTGATAACTTCTCTCGCTGGCTATAATACTGACAGCTTTATTGATAGCCTTATCATTGGAAATGCCATAATTTGTTTCTATGTATCGCTGAATCTGGTACATATCCACATCAGTGACACAGCTCACATTCCGTTTCCACGACAACTGCTTTACAATATCAATTTTATTTGTCAGCTCATTTTTGCATATGGCATCTTTCAGCACCGGATCTCTGTATAAAATTGTCATGCAGTTCTCAATGGAAGATTTCACATTCCCTTTCTGCGTTCTTGCAAGCGACTCCAGTACATTCTCCACTGTACTCATTTCCGTATCAAGCACTTCCCCGACTGCATTCCATAATTCGTTTTCTGCCTGTGCAGACTGTTCCTGCAATTTTCTCCACCTTCTTCCTATCCTTCAAAAACAGCTCCTGCTTTTCTGAAACATCTCCCATACACAAAATATCCATCCAGTAATTGATAAGCGGCTCTGCGTGGAGCATCTGTGCATAATCCTCTGAAAAAATAATGTCAGGCGGTTTACCAATGAGAAAACGATTTACATCGTCAATCTCCAAGATACAATTCCTCAACATATCAATCGTCTGACTGCACCATTTTTCAAATCGTTCCTGAATGCGTGTTACCCTCTCACGCTCTGCCTTTTCCCTGCGGATGCGCTCTTTCTCCTGCACACTCAACTCCGCATTTCCCTTTGCATCAACAGGCAGAGAAAAATCCTCTATCAGCTTTAGTGCTGCATCATACTGTGACAGCCCAAACATACGCGAAACGTAATCAACCGCATCTCCGCCGACACCACAGGCAAAACAATAATAATTTTTATCAACTTTCATGCTTGGGTGCTTATCATCATGGAACGGACAGCAGGCAGTCCCGTTTCGCCTGATTTTCAGACCATAATATTCTGCCACTTTTCTTGCTGTCAGATGTTCCTTTACCTCTGAAAAAATATTCAATTTTACCGCTTTCCCTCCTTTTCATCCGGAAAAGCCTCTGCTATAATAAATCTGCGTATTTATGTAAAGAGGCTTGTCCTTTTTGCACTCAGATTAAGTTGCGCCAACAACTTAATCTGTTTCCGAAGTGCTTCTGTTACCAGCAGAAGCATTTCTATTCTGTCCGACTTCCAATAACTGCTTTACCAATTCCAACAGTATTTTTTCATCTTTTGTATTTCCGCTTTTCAGATGTGCCAATATCTGCTCTAAAGCTTTTGCAACTCTGTTAGACATATAATTTCCGGCAGTTACCGCTACTTCCTGTCCTAATATAGCCTTGCGGTAATAATCTCCTTTGGGAAGTCCTGATAATATAATCCTCGCTTCCACTTGGGCTTTTTCCTCATCACTCAGCCAAAAAGCGATTGTATTACGCCGAAACCTGTCCTCACGCTTACACACCATTTTCCTCACCCCTTTCTACTTTTCCAAGCCTGTCCGCAATTTTTATCTGCGCATCCATAGACTGGTGACAGTATGTTTCAATCGTAGTCGTAACTTTCCCATGCCCTAACCGTTTTGCAATCTCCACTGGACTAAATCCCATCTGCACGAGCATACTCGCATGACTGTGGCGGGTACAATGGACAGTAATCTTTTTTACACCCGACAGCTTAATACCCCGTTCCATTTCATGTTCAAAGAAACTTTTTGTCCGTCCGGCAAAAAGGCGTGTTCCTGCCCTTGCCCGATAGAGCGTTGCAATATACTCCTTTATCGCCCCCTGCAATTCCTTATGTATCGTAATTACCCTTATGGAACTTTCCGTTTTCGGAGCAGTAATCAAATCCTCGCCGTCAATCCTTGCAAGGGATTCATCAACGGTAATCGTGCCTTCCTCAAAATTTATGTCCTTTACCTGAAGGGCAAGCAGTTCTCCCAAACGCATCCCTGTCCAGAATAAAATCTGAAATGCAACCCACGAATCCTGCTTGTCCATAATTGCATCCGAAAACTTTTGAAATTCCTCCAGAGTCCAGTATGGTCTTTCATCCGCCCTGCTCTTTCCCATACTTCCCGCTTTCCGGCATGGATTAGAACGTAAATCGTAAAAATTAACCGCATAATTCAGAATGGCACTGAGCTGGTTGTGTATAGTTTTCAGATAGGTAGGCTTGAAACCCTTCTCCATCATTTCACCCTGCCATTTTCTTATCATAGGAGCCGTGATTTCATTGATTGGTGTGCTTCCAAAGTAAGGCAGCACCTTATCATTCATCACATATTCTTTCTGCTTCATGGTAGTTTTCCGCAGACGCTTTTCCATATCCGCTTTGTAAATTTCCCAAAAATCAGCAAGCGTCATTGTCGGATCTGAGGACTGCTGCAATAAGAAATGCGCATACCATTCTTCCGCTTCTTTCTTTGTCTTAAAACCCCTCTTCTGCGATTTCTTTTTTGCTCCTGTCCAATCCGTCCAGCGGTATTGTATCCGCCATGTGCCGTTCGGATCTTTCTTTGCATTACAGCTCATACAACCGCCTCCTTTGCCGCCCCATACCATTTTTCTTTGAAATAGGCTACGGGAATTTTCCCTGCGATTGTGAGAAAGCCTTTGGAAGATAATTCGTTGTTCATTTCCCGCAGAATCTTGTAAGACTTTCCCATGCTGATACCAAGCATTGCCGCAATGTCTGCGGCATTGTAATAAAGTTTTTCGTTCATGTTGTTTCCTCTCTTTCTTTGTATTTGTTTCTGTATAGTATCTTTATGTTTCGTTTTTATCGTATCGTAACTTTTGTTTCTTGTCAATATCTTTTGTGCTTTATTTTTTTCTCTTTATGTGGTATGATTGATTTAGTGTCAATACACAGTTAAAACTTTAGGAGGCAGACTTATGACTGTTGGAGAAAATATCCGCCGCATCCGCAAAGAGCGTGGTCTTACCCAGAAACAATTAGGTGAATTGGTTGGTGCAAGCGAAGCCTATATTCGTGCCTACGAAAGCGGCAGGCGCAATCCCAAGCCGTCATCACTTGAAAAAATAGCAAATGCCCTTGCCGTCAATCCGGAGGTATTGGAAAATTCCGATTTTGACATGATTAAAGCCATGCACCGCTTATTCCAGATTGCCCGTCAATACAACGGACATCTTTTTGCGTACAAAGACGATGAAGGGAATGATACAGTTGGCATACGTTTTGAAACCCTGACGCTGATGAATGCATGGTGCCAGCGTTACGAGAAATTTTTAGAAGATGTAGAAAAATGCAATGAAATCAAAGATGCAAAAAAACGCGGGGAAGCTCTTATTAAAGCTGAAACGGATTACGACCGCTGGATGGACACTTACCCCGAACAAAACGGAAATACTTTTTATGACCTCAGTATTCAGCAGCTCCACGACCAAATCATGGAAGATACAGAACACCGTCTGTTAGACGATAAGCTGGATTAAAAAATTTGTACCCAAATCGTACCCACCGCCAATTAAAAAATTCCCGCAAGCCTTGATTTTTCAAGACTTGCGGGAATTTTACTTCTCACTCGAACTCGGCGTGTTCTTTGTTGTTATTAACTATATTTGTTTAAGTTTTATGCAAATACACGCCTATTTTTACATCAATTACATCATTTATAATGGCTTGCTGATTTTCTGTTGCCAAAATGTTGCCACATATATATTATAGCAAATCCCTGCAAATTAGCAACTAATTTTTGAAATGTTATGCAGTAAAAACCCATATTTGAAGATACAAGTATAAAATACCGACCACGTCTTTTTATATCTAAAAAACATTTCAGCATAAGGTTTTCAAAAAGACTAAAGCATAACACACCATTAGCAGCCCTTATTTATCAAGGAAAACCTCTTTCTTTGTACCCTACAAATGGAAATTGGCTTTTTGATTATAACGCTTTAATCTGCAAATCCACTCCCTCTTTCTTCTAAGCTCTTATTTATCTGTTTCTCACATAAGATGAAATACTCATCACTTTTTTCTATACCAACTGATTTTACTCCATATTCATTTGCTACAATAGATGTTGTTCCACTTCCCAAAAATGGGTCTAAAACTACTTCATTTGTTTTCATATATCTAATAAGGAGCTCTGGAATTTCTTTTGGATATGGAGCATCATGTCCCAAGACATTTTTTCCACTAACCATTTTAATTACAGGTGGAATGTCTTGAATAGAAGATTTTATCTCATTAAATTCCCTATTTTTTGTCCCCTTGCTTAGTATCAACACATGTTCCCAGCAATTAAGTGGAGCCTGATAGTATGGAGTTCTGTTTCCTTGATTAAAATTTCTGTTTCCCTGAATTTCTCCTTTATTCCATATAATATTACCATCTACATTAAATCCAACTCTTCTAAAAATATCTATCATATATGCACCAAGTATCATTCGCTTATCTCCCATTGCAGATAATGATATATTATTCTCATTATCAAAGTAATCGAAAATATTGAATAAGTACACGCCACCTTCTTTCATCACTCGAAATATTTCTTTTGAGATGTTATACATATCATATAAATAACAATAAATATTTTCCCATTGTGAATAAGATTTTGCGTTATAATACGGCGGAGAAGTAACAGCTCCATCTACTGATAATTCATCCATTTTTCGCAGAGCATCAAATGAATCTCCATGTATGATTCGGGCTTTTCCAATATAGATACTGTTCGTTTCATTTATCTCTCTATGATTAATTTGAAGATATCTATAAAAATATGATGATTGCCTAAAATCTCCTAGTAAATCCCTATCCGCAATCTCATATTTTTTATGTACAAGCTTTCGTTTTTTTTCATTTTCTTTATCTTCATTTAAATCATCATAGATTATTACAGTGTCTCCGGCACAAGAATAATGATTTATTGCCATAGCTAAAGCCTCTTTATAGTCACCATCTTCCAGACAATCAAGATGCCAACGAGCAATTGAGCTCTCTGGTATAATATTATCCTCGTCTTGTAACTGATACTGTCTAAACAAAGAGCTAAAAGCATATCTTTTGCCACGATTATATTTGCTTCTATCTGGACATAGTGGATTCTTGCATTCCCAGCTTCTTACATTTAAAATAGGGTATGAATTTCCTTGAATATTATTCGAGTAACACGCAGGACAATTTATTATTCTTTCATCTCTAACATTCTTCTCAAATATCAACATCAAATCATACTTCTTTTCTTGACCAATTACAAAACAATCTTTAAATACAAATCCCTGATTAGCGTAATCAAACTCAGCATTAAACGGAACTAACGATTCTATATAGTTTTTAGTAACGTTCCCTATCTTTTCCCATCGAAAATAAGCTCTATCTATTTTTTCTTTTACATGCTTTTCGCTAAATAGAATAATGTCGGAATATAATTGCCATTGATAATCAAACTTACCATTGTTCAATGCTGGTATATACACGATCATTTCGCAATGGTTATTAAGGCTTTCATAAGATTTTTTAATAGTAGCAAGTACTATGTTACAGCCTTTTTCGTATGACTCAGTAAATAAATCTTCCTTAACCTTTATCACAGATAAGGCAAAATCCCTCTTGCAAATATCCTCATATTTTTTTGATATAAATTCATAATAATTTGTATCTATATCTTTCTCATTTGAGAAAAATTCTTCAGTACATTTCCTCTCAAAAAGGTTAAAGCAATAACGAGAAAAGATAGATGATAGGACATCAAGATACTTTTTGTCAGTTTCAATGATGTTCTTTAATTCTTTCATTGTTTCAGCTTTATGTACTGGCAAGAATTTGCTAATTAAAGTTTCATTATGAATATCCATATCTGTTAGTAGACTAAGGTATGATTCTTTATCATCACTATCAAGATAAGCTTTAACCTGTGTTTTCTGAATATAGTTAAATTTTACATGTTCCCTAAAGGCACAATCCATTATTCCTTTGAACACTTTTGAGTTAAGGTCTAGTTTTTGGTTTACAGCTTCAATAAACGCATAGTCATATTCTTTACTGATTTTATATTCATTTAATTCAGAATAAGAAATTAACTTTTGTAACCATTCTATCTGTGCTTCTTCTGGTGACCATTCAGTATTTACTCTTTTTAGAAATTCTTTAATTATTATTTTCATTGATTTCTCCTTTACGCACATCTCTGAACAGTATACCTTTTTCATGTTAAATAGTCAATATTCCATTTTGGAATAATTCTTGTATTGTATTAGAATCAATGTAGGAGGTATGTTTATGAGTCTTATATACGAACCAGAGTATAGGGTACTTATTCAGTGTTTAAAGGATTACAGAGTTCAATCAAATATGACACAGCAAGAATTAGCATCACATCTTGGCTTTAGTCAGTCCTATGTATGCAAGTATGAGCAGAGGCAGAAGCGTTTAGATTTTCTTGAAGTTCGTAATATATGTATGGCTCTTGGAATATCATTAACTGAATTTGTTACTGATTATGAAGAAAGATTAAGATTAGGAGGTTTTTAAACTATGTCAGATTATACTACACTTAGTTCATTTCCTGAATCTGACCGAGAATGGACAGAAGAACAATGGAAATATATGATTGACTATTTGGTTGAAGAAGGTCTTGTAAAATATAGTGAGCTTGCTTCGCTCGTACTAGGTCATCTAAATCCATCACAGGTTGGAACATCTGTTGCTAGCAACAAGTCTTTCCAGTCACATTATCCGCCTAGAAAGTGCTGGCAGGCAGTTCGTCAATGGCATTTTGATCAGACAGGCAAATGTGCCGATTGCGGAACTCGTTTAGAGTTACAAGCTGACCATATTATTCCTAAGGAAGAACTTGGTGATGCTGCAAATACACTCGATAACTTAACTTTACGCTGCCGAAGATGTAATGTAATTAAACGACCTTCCCATAAACATGGTGGCGAAACATTTTTAACTGCCGAAGCCGCCTTAATGTGGATTTTATTCACAAAGAGACCTGATACATATGAAAAATTCATGGATTTATGTAGGGAATATGGATTAACAATGGCTAGTGTTAGATTTGAGGAATCTTGGGCTATGGCTAAATGGTTAGAGCGTGAAGGGAACTATACAATATCTCAAAATTCAAAATATTAAAATGAAGGACTTCCGTAATTGGAAGTCCTTTTTGAACATGTTCTCTCTATTTAGTCGCAATTCAGTTGCGATTTCTATTTACATAACCTTTAATTGCTTTTAAATACTGACTTTATTTATCCAAGCTTTTCATTGTGGGGAATCAAAGAATATCTCACTCTCAGAATATTCCTTTTAGCCTTTCTTAACTTCATATTCCATTCATGCCTTCTGGTTCTAAATAGGACTCCCATATCCATATTAAAAATACATTTTCCACGTAAAATACAAAAATATTAGGAAATCCTCCCATTTTAGAGCCAGAATAAACCACAGGCAAAGATAAACGCTGGAAAACCTATATAAACATAGGATTCCAGCGTTTTCATCGTCTACTCGAACTCGGCGTGTTCTTCGTTTCTCTTAACTGTATTTGTTTAAGTATTATGCAAATACACGCCTATTTTTACATCAATTACATCATTTATAATGACTTGCTGATTTTCTGTTGCCATTTTGTAGCCATGCCATCTAATTTCATGTTCAAATGGCTTAAATCGGCTTATTTCCGCCTTTTCTCGATACTTTTTCAATCGCTGCTCAGTCCACATTAGTCCACCAAGCAGCATTAGTTTGATGTAAATTTGATGTACTCAAGGTATGTGTCAGGAACGAATCCACTCACGGACTTTTTCCTAAAAAAACACGTTATTGTTTTGTAAAGTTTCAAATGTTTCCTGTTTCTTTTTTTCCGTCGTTTCTGCGTAAATATCCATCGTTGTCTTAATGCTGGTATGCCCCATGATACTTTGAATTAATTTCAGATTTGTTTCATGCTCACAGAGCCTTGTACAGAACGTGTGCCTGATATAATGACAGGTAAAATACGGAAGTAACACAGCAGCCCTTTCCTCCTGTTCTGCACGGACAGTTTCATAAGCATTATAAGCCTTTGAAATTCTCTTGATTGCTTTGTTAATATCCTGATAACAGGAAATCTTTCCATTTTTATCAACAAAGACGAACCCGCTAAAACCGTCAATCGTGCATGAAGTAATATTATTCTGCTGCTGTTTCAGGCGCTCGTTCTTAAGCATTTTTTCCACAGCATCTACCATTGGTATGGTACGCTTGCCAGCCTCCGTTTTGGGTGAGGAAAGGAACACTTCACGGCTTCCATTATGCTGCACATACCCCAGTGAATGGATTATAGTAATGGTCTTATTCTCAAAGTCCAAATCCTCCCAACGCAGTCCGAGTGCTTCTCCGATCCGGCATCCGGTTCCAAAAAGGAACGTAAATAAGGGCATCCATCTTTTCCATGTATAACTCTTTTCTGTAAAACTTAGGAATGCCCGCTGCTGTTCAATAGTCAATGGGTGTCTTACTACGGCATCATTTCCATGTTTTTTCCTAACCTCTGCCATTACCCCGTCTGTCGGGTTATTGCGTATCAAATCATCCCTGACCGCCATTTGAAATGCAGGGTGCAGGACGGAATGAATAGAATCAACAGTTCCTATCTTGATATTTCTCTCACGCAGCAGCGTATAATAAAAGAACCGTATATCGGAATATTTAATATCGTTAATCAGTCTTTTCCCGATATTATCCATTGCGTATGCCTCATATGTACGCTCGTATCTCAATCTGGTGCTTATTTTCAAGTCATATTTCGTTGCTAAATATCTCTCCACAAGCTGATTGAGTGTCATTTTTCCTCTGGCATATCCCTTTATTCCCTCCAGCCGTTCACGCTCCAGCTCATCTTCCTTCGCCCTCAGTTCGGGCAGATCGTTTGCATATAAAACGTGCCTTTTCCTATTCGGGTCTGTGTACTGATAGATATAACGTTTGTCTTTTCTCTGTCCCTCCCCTTTCCTAAGTATTCTGCCTTTTGAATCTTTTCGTGATTTTGACATAATGCACCACCTTCCTTTACCGCAGGAAGAAGCCACAATGCCATTTACCCGTTCTGTTCCTCATTCTCCTGCTCACGCAGCTTTTTGAAACCCTGAACGAATATCTGTGTTATGGTAAGATTATGGTTGGCAGCATACTCTCTTACATCTGTATGCTCATCTTTCGTGAGGCGGATAAAAATACGCTCACTTCTCGGATTTTCCAATCTTGGTCTGCCCATTTTTGCCATCCGCTGTCAGCCTCCCTTCACAATCCTATCATTACAATACTACTTGTGCGCCATAAAGTCAATACTTTTTGGCGCACAAAAAAAAATTGACTTCATCCTGCTTACTTATCTACACCCGAAAAGATTCCAAATACTCCTCAAAGATTGGAACGCTTACAAGAGTAATTCTGTTGATTTTATACATGGCACGGGCTTCCTGCGCAAGTTTCATAAAACCGTGCTTACTCATCGAATACCGTTCCGCCCCTTCGTCATATCTTATAAACTCTTTCTTCTTTATTTTTGCCTCCATTCTCCACCTCTTTCCTAAAGATTGTTCCTTTTCTCTTGCTATGGTTTTGGCATATCTGCCAATAAAAACACAGCCAATAATTAGGATATGCTTTTATTGGAAGATATTAAAAAAACACATACGGGTGACAGCTCATTACACTGTCCACATCGGTATCGCACCGTCATTCTATATTGACCGAGTAATCGGAAGTATCATTATCAAAGATATGCCTCATTGCCTCATGTAACTGCTACACTTTTTGCCAGACATTCATCGCTCACTGCCTTAACTTCAATACCAGATTTCAGTATTCCCTCGTATGCACTTCCATATAAAAATGGAAGCAGGCAGCTCTTGGCGTGTCCGCATAGCGGCTCCGCATATCCCACACGTCCCGTATGTATTTACATATTCAATTTTCAAGGTACGCCCGGACAAAATTTTCTGTCCGCTTTGGATAAAATCATTTCTGGACTTATCAGCCCAAAAAGCACATAAGCACTCTCCGTCTGCTATGAACGGTTCTGTAAAAATTATGTGCTTTAGCGGAATGACAAGGTTAAATCTCCAGCTTATCGGGTCCGTATTTATGTATAACCTGAAATATCACTTCCTTATGGATTCCTTCCATCTGCTCATATATTTCAAGCAAATTTTTCAGTTCTGTCTTGGTAAGCGAGTTGTTGTATGGTTTGTAATCTTCCCTGATAAACAACCCGCCGTTTTCTCCGGGTTTTGTATAAATCGGGTAATCGGGAGATAAAGCCTGAATATCGTATTGTATCGTGCGAGTGGAAACGCCAAGCTCCTGCGCAAGTTCATTTGTTGTTATATGCCGCCTGATAATAAGAATGTTGATAATCTCCATCCTGCGATTCATCGTATTCATGCTTCACCTCCTTTCCTGTAACCCGTCCGGATTAAATTTCTGTTTCTGCCATAAGGACTTTTTCCCTAAAAAACATTGTAAACGCAGACCACGCAAGAACCTTGCTTATTGCAAAAAACTTTTTTATGATTTTTTTGCCCGACTCCTGCCCGCATATCCGCATCTACTATCTAATGTTTTATCCCTTTTTCTCCGATTGACTTTCCCCCATCTTCCTGCTAAAATCTTTAGTGGATAAAATCATAAATTCTTAAAAGTACACTCAAACTGCTATGAGCCGGAACAGGGCAATTATGTCCTGCTCTGGTTGTGGCAGTTTTTTATTTGCCAAAGTAATCCTCTTACAGCCCAAATACCGAAAGGCTTTACAAAAAACGGGCGGTAACGCCCTTATGTGTTGTAAGACACTCGCCTAAGCTCGTACAACACGCAAACTCCCTACGGGCAGTTTGCACAAGAATAGCAAGCACTGCCCGCGTATATACGCAGGCGGTCAAACGCCCGTCGTTCCACTCGTGGAACGACAACCGTTTTCGCTTGCAGAGGGCATATCCCCCTGACCCCCTTAAACGCAAAAACGCAGCGCCGTCCGGCAAAGCCCGCCCGTGCATTTTTGCTTCAAAAGACGTGCCAGAAACGGCATTGTAAAAACCAAAACAACAACTATATCCAGAAAGGACAAGGAAATGGACAAACACAGAAATAAAAACCGTTCCCGAAAATACGGGATTGTAATCCACCTCAGCGAAGATGAAAAATATATCCTCGATGAGAAAGCAAAATGCTCCAACATGAAAAGCCGTTCCGCTTTTATCCGGCATCTAATCATATATGGTTATGTCTACGACATTGACTATACAGAACTGCGGGAATACAACTCTGCGCTTGCCAAAATCGGAAACAACTTAAACCAGATTGCAAAGCGTATGAACGCCACAGGCAACGTATACGAAGCCGATGTAAAAGAAGTAAAGGAGCTGATGCAAAAGGTATGGCATACACAAAAATCCATGCTATCACGGCAACCGTCCATAAAGCAGTAGACTATATCTGCAACCCCGACAAAACCGATGAGGGCATACTGATTTCTTCTTATGGGTGCAGCCCCGAAACCGCCGCATACGATTTTAAATTTGCGCTCTCAAAAACCAAGCAGTCCGATCCAAATAAAGCCTACCACCTGATACAGTCTTTTCTCCCCGGCGAGGTTTCTTATAAGGAAGCCCACCAGATAGGCGTGGAGCTTGCAGACAAACTTTTAGAGGGAAAATACTCTTACGTTGTCAGCACCCATATAGATAAAGGACACGTCCACAACCACATCATTTTCTGCGCCGCTGATAACATCAACCATGAGAAATATCATGACTGTAAAAAGACCTATTACAACATCCGCAGCCTGAGCGATAACCTCTGCCGGGAGCATGAGCTTTCCGTCATTACTCCGGGAGCAAAAACAATGGCTGCAAAGGGCGCAGCCAGAGGCAAAACATATAAGGAATGGCAGGCTTGCAGAAGCGGTTCTTCATGGAAAGAACAGTTAAAAGCCGACATCGACGAAGCCATAAATAACGCCTCAACTTATGAGGACTGTATTGAGTTGATACGGGCAAAAGGCTACGAGGTCAAGGGCAGCGACTTCGGGGAAAACGCACACAAATTTATCTCATTCCGTCCTCTGGACAGGGATCGTTTTGTCCGTGGCAGCGCAAAGTCTTTAGGTGCAGAGTACACCAAAGAACGGATTAAGGAACGCATCACGGAAAAGGCACTTGCAAAGGAAAAAAAGCGTGTGCCGTTCCCGACCAGAAAGAAGCCCATTGTCAAAGATTATTCAAGAAAAAATCTTATTGACACAACCGAAGATAAGTTTGTGCAAAGCCCCGGCTTAAAACATTGGGCTGACATCCAGAACCTTAAAATCGCCGCCGCAAGCTACAGTCAGGCAGGCTCTATTGCGGAGCTTGAAAATCAGATTTCCGCCAAGTCCACACTGGCAAAAACAGCCCGTGAAAGCCTTGTGGAAACCGAGCGCCAGCTAAAAGATTTAGGACAGATTTTGAAGTATGCAGAGCAGTACAAAGCCAACCATATCTATCATGTCCGCTACAAAAAATCTAAGGATAAAGATGCCTACCTGCGCCGCCATGAAACAGAACTTATCCTCCATGACGGTGCGGAAAATATGCTGAAACGCTTCGGCATTGACACGAAAAATCTTGATATCGAAAAGCTCCGCAGCAACTATAATTCTCTCTATTCCAAAAAGCAGACTTTACAGAAAACCTATAAATCTGCCGAGAGAGAAGCCGCTGACCTGAAGCGGAAACTGGATAACCTCAACCAATATCTTGACCGCAGTTTAGAACAACAATCTGCTGACAAAAAGATTGACAAAAATACCCAATCCCTCTAAATTCGACATTAAAAAAGAGGGTACCGCAACGAGTTTTCTCTCTGTTGCGATACCCTCTAATGTGGGCAGGATTTATATTTTGTACTACCTTGTACTTTATGCCATGTATCCCCCTGTTTCTTTCTTCCATGTATCTTACTCCATTTCTCAATCGTTTCCTGCTGTATTTCACGCACAATTCCCTGAAACGTTCTTTAGGAAAGCCGGAAAAATCCAAAAATTTGCTTCCGGCTTTCTCTTACTGTCAGTTTTACCGTCTATCCTTTCTGACCGGTAATTGCCCGAAACAGCCCGCTTTGAAATCTGGCAAGGTCTGCCTTTTCAGCGCACAGGTTCTGTATACACCAGTAAACATTACGTTCCCTTCCTACTAAAATGCTGTCAGAAATCCCAAAAATAATCCTGTCCTCATTATCTCCCTTGTCTATTCTTGGCAACATGACTGATACATAACACAATTTGGATATGATATACTCATCCGCTTCTTCCATGCTCCCAAACGGGATTACTTCTACCCTGAACCTGGAGTTTCCATTCCCGGCATCCCTCCATGTAGTTTCATAGGAACCCATGATCTTCACCGGGGCAACGCTTCTTTCAATCACAAACCCTTCCCTGTCTGAAAGTTTCAGCATAGCTGGAAAATACATATCCTTTTTTTCGATTTTTCTCCGTTCCCATGTTTCAAATAAATAGGTATTCTTTATGTTTTCAATTATCTTCTCCATAATCTTCCCCCTAAACAATTACCGGCAATGCCCGGGCACCATTTTCTAAATGGTAATCACAGGAACCTACGCCATTCGGCACTATAGGGCACAGGCACTCACGGTAAGAATCGTCACCTGCCTGTACGCCTTGAAGGCTTGTATGAACTTGTTCATCTGTATATTGTGAAAAACTCATCCCCACAGACAGCACGTACCCATATGTGGGTGTTTTTATTTTTAGGGACGCATCATACACCTTATGAACCGTATTATTCTTATCGTATTCTGTGCCGTCATGATGCATCGCTGTTTCATGATAAATAAAAGTGTTATAGTTTCCGGTTTCTGAATTTCCTATTGGTATAATGGGATTTAATAAAAAATTATTTCCCATACGTTCACAGCGTAAATTTCCCCCCATCATATTCGCAAGACCCACTACAATCGCAGCGCAGTCCGTGCAATTTACAGCATAAGTACACTCCATCGCATCTGACTGTTCCCTGTAAAACATATCAGATAAAAATTTGGTTAAAAAAAATTGCTTTTCTAAATAACTGACCTGCACATAATTACTCGCAGGGGTATATACCAGCTGTTTGTCTTCATTGACAGCCTGTGCTATCTTTTGGTATAATCCCTGCATATTTACTTCCCCCTGCACTTTGGGTATGATGTATTTCAATGCATCCGCCCAAATCGGTCTGCTTAGCCATTGACAGCAGGGCTGGGACAGTATAAAATACAGCTTGACATTGATTTTTTCTTCCAACGCAGCCGAATTGCTGCCTCTATATTTCCATGATATGTTTTCTTCAATTTCACTGACACAGGATGGCATATGATAGAATGCAAATTGAAAAACCAGCTTTATATTGATGGTTTGACGTGCCGGGACTAAAACACTCTTTTCATCCGACCTGCCATAAAAGGATGTGCCTTCTGCCCATATATGAACCGTAACATCTTCATTTCCTGCATTTGTCAATACAAATGCTGCCATGACTTCCAGCGGAATCCTTGCTCTGTTTAAAGTATAGACCGCCACAGCCTGAGAATCCATGCTGTCCCTTTTCCATTGCGATAACGATTCCGTTTCTTTCCCGTTTTTTATAACTCTATACGATTCTATTACAACCACCGCTTCTCCGCCTTTGTTATATGCCGACACCCCTCCCGCATTCACAATATTGTCAGACCTCTTTCCCATACCATCCAGTGGCAAATCAGAAAACTTTACCTCTGATAATGTCACGGAACACATCGTTTTATCTAAATCATCCCTGTCAGGATAAGATGCAATATGTATTCCTACCTGCACGACTAAAGCCGCCAACTGAACCGCTGCCGCTGCCCATCCGTAGCCCAACGCCCATGATGCAAACTTTGTGCATATTGTGATGACAGACCAGAAAGCTATGCCGGAAATCAGCAGTTTCAATATTTTCAGCAAAACATTTTCTTTATAGAAAAGTGTAAATAACTGAAGAAATGTGTCAACCGTAATATTTCCAAGTGCCATGCACTTCAAAGCATTCACCAATGCTACATTGCTGTAAAACATCTTGATAAGTTGTTTGATTGCATTACTCTTTGTCTTAATATGCAGACCAAAAACAGCAGCACAGACTCCACCTATAATCATCAAAACCAGTTCAACCCACCAGATCACTACCTCGGAAGCATCTTTTTCTGCTATCGTGCCAATCGTATACGCCTTTCCATTATGGCATCCTACAAAATATATGGTTTCCTCTTTGCTCCATGCCTTAACTCTGTATGGCATTTCGGAACTACAGTCAAGACCATTGGCTTCATAGTATGTTATCCATTGGTTCAGGCACATTTCATATATTTCAGATAATTCCGTTTCTGAAAGCTGTTCTTTTACAGACTGCCTCAGCGATATGACCTCAGAAGTTCCGCTAAGGGTATCGCTGACTTCCTCTTCCACTTTGGCATGATTGCCTAATGCGACACCATTATAAGTCACAGCATTGAAGCATCCATCATTGTCAATATCCAATGCAAACCCAAGTTCCTCGGCATCTGCATCCAATTCCTCATTGATATATGCCTGTACTTCCTCATCTGATAAGGCTCTTTCCCATACATCGCACTGGGAAATATACCCTGCAAAATAATCCTTTATGCTGTCTGTTACATCGTCACGTTTTGCGCCGACCAAAAACATTCTTCCAGTATCATACTCACAAGCAGGTAAAAGACCTTCCTTCTTGCAATCCACCTTTCCATCAATATACATCGTGGCTGTTTCCACATTAAAAACAACAGCGGCGTTGATCCATTTCCCCTGCCTGATTATGGATTTCGATACCACAGTATTCCACTCTTTGCCGTAAAAAGCGTGTGAAAAACAAAGATGAAAGCCATCTTCCATACGTTCCAGATAAAGGCTGATTCCACCCATATAATATTCTGTTAGATCAGAAAGGATACTGTAATATATGGACGTATCGCTTTCTCCAGTCACAAACTTAAAATGGACCTGAACAGAATACTGCTGTGTCCCATAATACCCCGGACGTACCTCCATCAGATCCTCTGCCTTCACTTCCAGATATGAATTACCCATAAGACATATGGCAGAGGTAAAGGACTTAATATAAGCATCTTTCAATGAAAGCAGTTTGCCGCTAATCTGCTCCCTAGCCGGATTTTGGGTAAAATCATACCACGCCAAAGGGATTTTGCTCAAATCCGTTTCATGTATAATTTCTTTCATGGTGTCTGCATCCAGACACTCACTGAATATACGGACATACCGCATATCTCCTGTAAATCCGTCACCTATCATAATGCTGTTATTACAGTTGGCTCCTGCTGCCTGACCAAATACACAGCAGTTATAATTCCCCTCCAGATACAAGGATACCCTGCTTCCGTCTGTAGTCATGCCAATATGAAACCACTCATCTGTCTTTAAAACCTCCTGTGATCGGTTCGAATAAATAACAGGATACCCCGGCAGTTTTACATATACACAGTCTTCATGTATTCCAAAATCTATAATTCCCTCTATCTTTAATACGGACTTATCTGTTGCCAGTTCCATAACCCTGACCATAGCATCCACGGAAAAGGCTGCTGTGCCATTTAGCAGACTTCCCAGCCTGTTCTCTGCCGTGACGCTGCCTTTTACAGATTTGCGCATGGCAAAATAAGTATTCTTCCCTATCATAATATCCTCCCTACACAAATATCGTGCTGCATTCTCCTGTAAGCACCAGCTTTGAGGTTTCTGTCAAACCAATATGTTCTGCCGGTTCAAGTCCCAGTTCTTGTAATGTTTTGCCAAACTGATAGCATTTCTGGTTGAAGCTGACTGATGTTAAAAAATCTGTGTCTATTTGTGCATTTTCGGGGAATCCCGCCTTTCCATCATCATTGTACGCAAATGTTTCAACATAGCCGTCAAATCCCGCCGGAATCATAGCCGCAGTAGCAAGTGACCTTACTTTTTCACTGCTCTTTACACTTTTTCCCAAATCTGGTATGGCATCGCATTTTACCCCCACCGTATATCCGTCAGGAAGCCCCGTCCAGCTAACCTTAATCATGGCAGGCTCCTCTTTATCACTTGGATTAGACAGTGTATCCAGTCTCTGAAAATCGTATATGGTTTTACCTTTTACCACATTAAAATTACGCACTGCAACACCAATATTAGTACGAACCCAGTAATTAAACTGATCATAAGACGCAAAATTTTCAGGGATACATTCTCTCTTTTCATCAGTTACAATTACAACCATACAGAAATACTGATTATTTAATGCATTCAATAGAAAAGGTTTGTTAATTACCGCAATATCATTTTGAACATCCGAAGATACAAATGCACAGCTTTCACCATCCGCCGTATATACCTTTTTACTGCTCCACAGGCTTGGTTCCATAAATAATGATGAACCGCAACAGTATAACCATACATATCCATTTGTTGCCACACCATTAGCTGCTTTATTTTTCCCCCTGACGTACACAAAATTTGTACCCGAATTTTTATCTAACGGCATATTGACATCTTTATCATAATTTCCCTTAAAATACTCATCCGGATTTTCAACCTGTGTATGCGCAATCATATCCGGGGACTGATAACTAAACTGCCTTTTTCCAATTACACCTTCGTCACCTAAACTTGTCCTGATTAAAATATTGTTTTGATAGCCCATAATGCTTCCTCCTTAAATGAAATATTTAACAGCGGCATGGAATTATGAATTTTCTGACTGCTCCATTCTTATGTGGATTGCAAATCAAGACTGTAAATCTATGCCGTCAAATATCACAATTCCCGCCCTCTGCTTATTAACCTTTGCTGTTCTTTTTCCTGCCTACAAAGAAAATTACCAAGCCTGCAATAACCAGCACTCCACAAAATGCAAACACCCATATCCGATTCCATAAATCATCGTTCACATCTGCATCTGTTGTGTCAGCCGATGTACTTTCCTCGCCAGTCTTTGGTGCTTCTGCTGTACTTCCTGCACCTGTTTCTTGCTCCATAGAATCTGCATCAATCACAACAGCATAATCTGAAGCATGGGTAAAGACAAGCGATACCATACCGTCCTCTGCAACTGTCTCAGCACAGACAAATTCAAGCTCCCCTGTGCTTTCATTATAGTAATACAGGTTTGCGGTAAGTCCTGCATTATCTTTACCGAGATTGATAGAAAGGATTGCGGTAAAGCCAAATTCTCCTTCATGGGACAGGCTTAACTGGATACTGTAACACTCCCCTGTGATGTTGTTCACTATATCCACCGGGATAGCATTTGTTCCCGTTTTTACGGAAAAGTCAATGTCATCCGCTTTATCCGTGGTGACGTTCTTTCCGTTCACACTCCAAATGATGCCGTTTCCCATATCAAAGGTAATCGTGATGTCTTTACCCTTGATGCTGTCAAAAATATCTCCCGGAACAACAGCAGAGCCATTCATATCTATATTGATGATACTTCCTTCCTCTGCCTTTTCTTCCTCGGTGCGGATCACGTCCCAGCCGTTCTTGCCGTCCTGGTCTTTGATAAAAGGGATTTTGACATCTGCTTTTGTATCCTCTGTGTTTTCACTGCCCGAACTGCCCGGCTGGTTTTCCCCTGTGTTTTTGTTGTCCGGCTGGTTACTATTATTATCCGGCTTCTTATCTCCCGGCTGGCTGTTCTCAGTATGCGATGGCGGCAGCTTATCAAGCGTTTCTGTTCTCGTTCTGCCACAGACTGTACAGGTATATGTTTTCTCTCCCTCTTTGTCTGTAGTCGGCTGCACTGTCACCGTTCCGCTGTCCCATGTATGGGCGGCTGTGCCGCTCTTTTCTCCGCAGGAACATTCATGCCAGTGGTTGCTATTATCTGACTTCCATTCCGTTCCGTAGCTGTGCTTATGCGATGGCGGCAGCTTGCCAAGCGTTTCTGTTTTCGTCTTTCCGCAGACTGTACAGGTGAATGTTTTTTCTCCCTCTTTGTCTGTAGTCGGCTGCACTGTCACCGTTCCGCTGTCCCATGTATGGGCGGCTGTGCCGCTCTTTTC
>ERZ808049.270-NODE-270-length-36443-cov-18.383655_pt1 | contig 36443 bp, 23 predicted proteins | sample MGYA00380198_ERZ808049 | MGnify/ENA primary metagenome ERZ808049 (study PRJEB31490, sample SAMN06133414) | mouse gut metagenome | isolation source: Z2_2 | host: mice | place: China: Chengdu | collected 2015-05 ...
AAAAAGAGAAGCGCTTTGCAGACCTTGACTTACTGATTAAAAAGGTGTATGAGGACAATGCAATGGGGAAGCTGCCGTACAGACGGTATGAGATGCTTTCTTCTGATTATGAGAAGGAACAGCAGGAGATTGAAATCGTTATGGAGGAAATCAGAGAAAAACTCACACAGTTTGAAGATGATACGGACAGGACGGAAGAATTTCTCTCCCTTGTCCATAAGTACACCGACATTCAGGAGCTTACGCCTGCCATCGTCAATGAATTTGTGGACAAAGTGTTGGTACACAAGATAGAAGAAACGGACGGCGACCGTATGCAGGAGATTGAGATTTTCTTAAATTATATCGGGAAGGTGGAGCTTCCGGCGCAGGAACTTTCGGAGGAAGAAATGGCGGAGGAAGAAAAGAAACGGAAACGCCGCCAGTACAGCAGGGAATACCAGAAAGCCTACCGCAGGAAGCACAGACCGGAGATCCGGCGGCTGATTGAGGGTGCAAATGCGGCAGACAAGCAGAGGCAGATAGAGGAAGCCGGACAGTCAGCAGATGAACTCCTGCATACGGACGGCACGGAACAGGTTGCGGCTATGGTGGCAGGGGAAAACAAGATTATTATAGAAAGCAGCCTTCCGAGTAAAGAGGAAGTGAAAGCAAAATATGGCAGATAACTTGATGAATAACAACCATGAAAGTGAGGATTTTGATATGACAAAACTTAGAGAGTATAACATGAACGGGACAATTATTTTAGGTGTGGATGCAGGTTATGGGAACTATAAAACGGCGAGATGCTGTTTTCCGACTTCTGTAAGCAGGAGCAGCCAACTGCCCGTCTTTACGAGGGACTATCTGGAATATAACGGTGGCTACTACACCATAGGCGAGGGACACAAGGACTTTGTTGCAGAAAAAAGCATGGATGACGATAATTATATCCTTACCCTTGCCGCCATTGCAAAGGAACTGAAAGCGAGGGGACTGTCAGCCGCAAAGATACACCTTGCAGTGGGGCTTCCGCTGAAATGGGTGCAGGCGCAGAGGGATTCATTCCGCGAGTATATGATGCAGAACCGCCATGTAGATTATAAGTATGCAGGAAAGCGTTATGCGGTTGACATCGTGGACTGTACGGTCATGCCGCAATGCTATGCGGCGATTGCGGAGAGCCTGCCGGATTTTAAGGGTATGCACATGGTGGCGGACATCGGCAACGGGACAATGAATGTGATGATTCTTAACAATGGAAAGGCGAGCGAAAGCAAGTCGTGGACGGTAAAGCTGGGGGCAAATGAATGTTTTATGGCGATCCGCAATCTTATACTGGACAGGAAAGCGGAAGAACTTCCGGTAGAGATCATTGAGAATTATCTTAGATATGGCAGCACTGATATAGGGGATGAATACAAGACACTCATGGAGGAAGCCGCAAAGTCTTATGTGGATAAAATATTTGCGGAACTGAAAGCGCACGGTTATAATCCAAACCTTATGAAACTGTATATTATGGGCGGCGGCGCAAAGGTTGTGGAACTTGTGGGAGATTATGACAGCGATAATGTCACTTTCAACCACGATATACGGGCAAATGCCAAAGGCTACGAATACTTCTGTTATATGAAGCTGCGTAGGCAGAAAGTAATGGCATCAGCCGGATAAGGGGGCGCATCCGAATGAAAAGTAAAAACCACAATATCCGTTTTAACATGGAGAAAGGGGATGAGTGCAGGGCGTGGGAACTCCTGCACTCCCCACAGATACGGCAGATGTTCAGGTCACAGAACAGATTTGTGATAGAAGCAGTCAATAATTATTATGACCGCTGTGTGGCGGTAAAGCGTGATCCTTATCTGGAAACAAGGGAGAAAGAGGACGCTTTTGCGGAGCGCATCGTGGAAATGGTGGAAAAGAAAGTGATGTCCAATCTCCCAGCGCTTTTTGGGATGTATATGGCACAGATGCAGTTTTTTCCCTTATCCGTTCCTATGGGTGCATACCCAGCGGCGCAAGGCGGCATGGTGTACGGTCAGGTATCAGCAAACGGTACGAATAACGGAAATGCAGTAATGGGCGGGGCAGTTTCTCCCATTGTTTCCAATCCGGCAGATATGGAAGCAGCGATGCAGAATGCAGGGGATGTGCAGGAAGAAGCTGTATCGGAGAATGCCACAGAGCTGCCGGACAATGATTTGATTGATTTTGATGCTTTTTAATATATTTGCAGAGTGGGGCTATGGTAATCAGGTTTACTGTAGCCTTATTTTTGTGGATTTTTTCACATCAGAGCATAAATGCATCCATATTTTCATAAAAGACCGACAAAGGGTAGCCGAAAGGCTACAAAATAAGGACAAAGGGCAGCCATATAAGGCTGCATAATAAAGGGCGGGCATTTAAGCCCGCAAAATAAGGGCAAGGGGCAGCCGGAAGGCTGCAAATAAAGGCGTAAATGTAGCCGTCTGTTTTGAAGCTGGAATACCAGTTTTCTGTCAGGCGGTTTTTTGATGTCTGTAAAGCATCTGCTCTACGAACTGCTTTGGAGTGGTTCGAGGAGTGTCAGGAACTAATTTCCGGGGAGGGCGAAAGCCCTTCCCTAAGCCCTCGGCGTTTGAGAGCGAAATACACCCTCCGCACAAAACTCCGTTTTGTACTCCGGGGATTTCGCCCTTGCAGGGGGCAAATCCACGCAGGCGTGGATTTACAGTCCGAAAGAGCCGGACTGTATTTATCCATGCTGCCCAAAGAACAGGCGCATGGATGCTGTTGCTGCTAACGGCTACATTCTGGAGCAAATACGCAGCAACATTTACGGGATTTCGCAAAAGTCCCTGCCTGCGGCTGTCAGAAAGCGACAGTCGTGAACTGCCCAGATACGGGCATCGGTTCGTAGAAAGCCGTCCTATGACGGCTGCTCATAGGAAAAGCGGCGGCGTAAGGCTGCCGGGAAAGGAAAAAGCTTATCTATGAAAAGAAATTCATTTATAGAAATGGCGAAGTTGCATAACTTATCGGGGCGCATCACTTATATTTCAAGCCATGCGAAGCAGGAACACCTGTATGAAGTCTATGCAACGAAGCCGGACAGGGCATTCTGGCGGGAACTTGCCAAATGCAACCAAGAAGAATTTGAAAAAAGCGGGACAAACGGGAAATGTATCGAGGCGAGGGAGCTGATGATTGCCCTGCCGGAGAGTTTTATCAACTATGACTATGACTATCTGCTGAAAAGAATGGTAGACGAATTTAAAGAAAAGTACGGCGTGGAGTGCTTTGCTGCGCTCCACCACAATAAGCGGAAAACAAACCTGCATATCCACATGATATTTGCGGAGAGGAAGCGGCTGGAACAGCTGACAGAAAAGATTGCCACCCGGAATATGTTCTATGACGAGCAGGGGCGTCATGTGCGGACGAAAAAAGAGATACTTGATGATGATGGGAATATCCGCAGGGGGTGTAAGATCATCAAAAAAGGCGAGGTATATGAGCGTAAGATTTTTACCGTAAAAGATAGTCGCTTCAAACAGGAATCTTTTCTGGACGAGGCAAAAGTGTTTTATACGGATTTAATCAATCAGATGGCGCTTGATGATAAGGATAGGCTCAGCATCTTTGATAAAAACGGTCCATACCTTGCGACAAAGAAAATCGGCAAAAATAATCCGAAAGCGGCGGAAATAAAGGCAGATAATGAAATTCGCATGGAATGGAACAGGACAGTTGACCGTGCAATCGTAAGCGGCGTAGCCGAGGCGGAGATTGTGGAGCTTAAAAAGACGGAGATTACGGACAGGGTAAAGGAATCCGTGGAGCAGAACGGAAAAAAGCCGGAACTGTTCGGCGATATTGTTAGGGCGGCGATTACAATGTTAGAACGTCTGATTGCGAAAGTGATGCAGAAGGTAATGGATATGGTAGAGAAAGTGGTTGGTAAAGTCGCTGCCATTGAGGAAACACCAAAGGGAATGACGAAAGAATTGGCAAGCCATATCCAAGCCAAAGATGAGCCAATTTATCAGTCGGAGATGAAGAAGATATCGTTTCCATTTGATCATTATCGGAAATCGGAAACGCAAAATCAGACGGAACAGCTACGGCAAAAAGATGATGCAACAGCTACAAAATTTGTTGTTGAACAGATGAAAGCAGAGCAAAAATCTGTTTCTGCTGAAACAAAACAGTCAGAAACGGAAAGACTGCCCAAGCCGCAGCCTTCTGTACTGGCGGCTAAATATCCTCGCCTGAAAGAGATTGACGATAAGCTGAAAGAACAGAATAGGACAATTTTTGAACGGGAACAAAAGCGGGATAAGCTGAAAAAAGAACAGTCTGAATGCACGGGCATTTTCAAGGGCGGCAGACGGAAGGAATTACAGCAGGAGATTGACAGAAACGACAGGCAGATTTCCAATATGAAAAAGCATCTTTCCTCTATTGTGAGGGAATATAAATTTGATTCTGTTCAGGCATTTAATAAGGAACTCAATGCGTCCAAACGGGAGTATTTTGATTATAAGGCAGCCTGTGCAGAGTGGGATAAGACATATGGGGATAAAGCGGCAGTTCCCACGAGCATAAAAGAGCGACTTCGGCAGAAAGATCAGATTGTAAAAGCAAGGGAAGCGGACAGGGTGTATCAGGCAAGGAGGAATGATAAAGGGGCGAGGTAATACCGCCCTGTTGAATACAATGTTTATAGTGGTAGAACGTAATTTCATCTGCGTATCTATGGCAGGAGTCATAACGGGCATAAAAAATGTTTTGCTGCATCTTGAAGAATAACGGGTTTTCATTTCCTGTTTTGTCGCGGGGAGGGAAATCGTGTTTTTTGTTGGATATGCTTGAAAACGGCAAAATTTTAGAATATAATGTCAAATGGGATAATATAAACGGCGTGACCAATGAAAAATATTGGAAATGTCGATAAACTGAAGGAAATGAGCAAGGGTGAAGAACTATTATGGCAAGGCAAAAGCAGTGGGATAAGTATGAGGCGGCTATTCTGCTTGATTACTATTTGCAGTATTTGGATGGTAAACTCACTCGTGAAAAAGCAATCCGAATCGTGTCGGCAAAACTAAGAAAGATGGCAGAAACCAAAAACATATGTATTGATGAAATATATAGGAATACAAATGGGATTGCATTTCAAATGCACAGCATGGAGTCAGCATATAAAGGTTTTACGGTAATGAAGCCAGCAACCAAGCTGTTTATTGAAACGGTTTGGTTGCTAAAAAATGATAAGGAACAGTATAACAAACTACTGAAGGAGGCAAGAGAAATGGCTGAAGTGCCCCCAAAAGATAGCTGGGAAGAACATCCTGCGATAGAAAGCGAAACTAAAAGTAGTGTAGCAGAATTTGAATTTGCAAAAGACACTGAGCTGTCAAAGGTACGGAATGAACAGGGCAAGGATGCAGCAAATGTAGTTACGAGAAGCAGGAACACCCCTAATGGCGATACTTTCTTTCGCTGGCTAAACGAAGAACAGGGTATGGCAAGTTCTTCCTGTCGCAGCTATGTTTCTGCCATAAACACGGCGGAACGGTATGCAATAGAAAATAATTTTAACCATTGCATATTATATACGAACAATTATCAGGAAGCCAAAGCAACTGCCGATGAGCTGTTTGGGGATTGTTCCTTTATGGAATGTAATGATCAGCAGCACAACAGGTTAAGGACAGCAATCAATAAACTTTTGACATATATTGAAAATGGCGGAAATGATATTGTTGTACAAATACCCTCGGCTGATCTTGCATCATTTACTGAAATTCTTATCGAAAGGTTTCCGAAAGGGTATAGGATTGGTTCAACCATTGAGCTTAAAAGGTTTAAACGGTATTGGGAAGAACTTTATGATATCAAAATTGATATGGATGATAGCAGTGTTGAGAAAAATATTGAACATTGTGGGATTATTCATGAAGAAAAGATATATATGCCGCAAAAAATGCTTGACGAGAATATGAAAGAAAAATTGTTTTCGTATATCAACAATAGTTTTCAATCCGGCAAATCCGTCATCTATTATGAAGCCTTGTTTAAGGAGTTTTCGGATGATTTTTTTGGATATTGTATGTATAATGCAAGTATGCTCCATGCTTATTTGGATTATATGAACGATGGAAGTTACTTCGTTGGGAAAGATTATATTTTAAAGGATGCTTCTGTCAAGGTTGAGTCTTACGATGAAATAAAAGAATGCCTTATAAGGCAGGCAGCCCCAATGGGATATGGTGAAATATTTGTTGCTCTTTCACATATTTCAGAGCAGAAAATAAGAAATATACTTGCACAAAATGGCGAGTTTGTCAGCAATGGGCGGGGCGAATACTTCCATATAGACATCACGACTTTCAGTGATGATGAGATGGGGGATATAACAGAAATTATCGAAAACACGATTGCAGAAAAGCAGTTTATCAGTGGAAATGAATTAGTTGACAGCATAAAGAAAAAATATCCGTATGTGATTGAGCAAAATGCATTGTTATCGGATATAGGTGTGAGGAATGCGATTAGGTACAAATTAAAGGACAAGTTTTCTTTCAATGGAAACATCATTAGTTCGAGCAAAAAGCCTTTATCCATGATGGGAGTTTTTGCTGATTTTTGCAGACAAAGAGCCTCTTTTACGCTTGATGAGCTGAAAATATTTAAACAAGAGCTGGGTACTGAGATTTACTTTGATGCAGTGTATGAAAATTCATTAAGAATAAGTAAAAATGAGTTCGTTTCCAAAACACAGGCTTCTTTCAGACTAGAAGAAACAGATGCGGTAATAGACCGTTTTTGCGATGTAGATTATATTGCTATAAGAAAAATCAATCAATTTGGATTGTTTCCCGATGCTGGATTTAGCTGGAACAGTTTTTTGCTTGAACATTATGTTGCAATGTACAGCCCGAATTATAAACTGCTCCATTCCAATTACAATGAGGGAGCTTGCGTTGGCGGCATTGTAAAGAAATCTTCCGGCATAGACACATTTGACGAGTTGGTAATTGATGTGCTTGCACGGAGCGGTCTTCCTTTGCAAAAGGAAACGGCATTGCAGTATCTATGCGATGAGGGCTATATGGCTCGAAGAAATTATTCAGGCATCGAACAGTTACTTATCAAGGCAAAAGAACTGAGAAACCAGAAGGGGCTTTAAAATTATGTATTCGTATGAATGGGATATTAAAACCGGAGGCTTGCTATTGAACAGTTCCCCGCTGCCTTTCAGCAAAGAGCCGAGACCGGTTTACTATAAAGAATTAGACATCCTTGGATTTGATAAATATTGGAATTATGACAAGAATGACGCTTACCCATATATGTGGGCAGAAGCAAATAACTATTGGTATAGAGGAAAGCTTGTCGCCAAAACAAAGGGAGGCTCATTATATTCAGCACCAGAACTGCTGATTGTGGAAGAACCTGAACCGGAGAATGCACCGCTTCGGTTTGTAGATGTGCCAGGGATGGTTGATAAAAATAAAGGTTTGATAGAAAAACTGACACAGGATACCATAAAAAAGGTATTCAATACCTATGCTCGGTTCAAAGATAAGGTAGACGTTTTTTATGTGGCATTTAGCGGGGGGAAGGACAGCATCGTAACACTTGATATTGTCCAAAGGGCGTTGCCTCACAACAGTTTCAAAGTGTTATTCGGCGATACTGGAATGGAGTTTCCGGATACTTATGATACGGTTGGGATAATAGAAAAAGAATGTCATCATCAAGGCATTGAGTTTATCAGAGCAAAATCAGATTTGAATCCGCATTGTACATGGAAACAATTTGGTTCTCCGTCAAAAGTTACAAGGTGGTGCTGCAGTGTGCATAAAACCTCGCCACAAATACTTGCTTTAAGGAATAATTTGGGCAAGATTGATTTTACAGGAATGGCTTTTGTGGGCGTTAGAGCTAGTGAAAGTGCGTCAAGAAGTGAATATGACTATATCAGTTTAGGAGAAAAACATAAAGGGCAGTATAGCTGTAATCCGATTCTTGAATGGAATGCGGCTGAATTATATTTATATGTTTATTCGGAAAATCTTCATTTGAACGAGGCATACAAAAAAGGGAACAATAGGGCTGGCTGTTTAGTATGCCCCAATGTATCTGAGAAAAATGCTTATTTTAGAAGAACCTGCTATCCAAAAGAAGTAGATGAGTATATGAATATAATTGCTGATTTATATAAAGAAAGCATTCCCACAGAAGAAAAGATGAAAGAATTTTTGGAAAATACTGGATGGAAAGCACGTATGAACGGAAGGGATGTGTCTATTGACATTGGATGTACGGAACTGATGTCGGGGGACAGGTATATCCTTAAAGTGAGAAAACCTAAAAACGATTGGAGAGAATGGATAAAAACGATAGGCGTTCTGTTAAATGAGTCTTCGCCGTATAGGATTGATTTTAGACGAAATGAGTATTCCTTTGAGGTTATTGAATTGGCTGACGGTTATGAAGTGGTGCTAGATAAATATCTTGCAAAAACAGCACCTTTATTTGTCAAATTATTAAAAAATGTGTTTCATAAAGCAGCGTGTTGTATTGGATGCCATGAATGCGAAGCAGATTGCCAAAAAGGATGTATCACAATGATAAACGGCAAAGTAAAAATAAGTGAGAACTGCGTAAGATGTTCTCAGTGCCATAAGGTTGATAGAGGATGCCTAATTTATAAATCGTTAGAGATGCCAAAAGGAGGGTCTAAAATGGAAACAAAGAGTTTAAATTGTTATTCCACTCATGCGCCAAAGAAAGAGTGGATTAACCAATATTTTTCACAAAAAAGTGAATTTGTAACAAATAACTCATTGGGATCGCAGATGTTTAGTTTTTTCAAACGGTTTTTAAGAGATGCAGAACTTATTGATGGGGACAATTTCAGTGAATTTGCAAAAATAATTGATTATATTGGAATAGATGAGTTAGAAAGTTGGGGATTGATTTTGACCAATTTGGTGTACAGTCCGCAAATAAACTGGTTTGTGAAGAATGTCAAAATGAATGAAAAATCTTCAAAAGAATACATTACTTCTATGTTGGTTGATAGTGGAACGAATGAGAGGGCGGCTAATGATATATTTAGGTCGTTTGTAAGATTTGTTGAATTGCCATTTGCAGAAGTGGGCATGGGATTCTCTGAGAAAGAAAAGAATAGGGTTATATCTGTCACAAGAACTCCTTGGCAGAACCCTGACCCTCGTGTGATTCTTTACAGCTTGTATAAGTTTGCGGAGAACTGTGGAGATTATTACCAGTTTACCCTTTCCCGGTTGTTAAATCATGAAATCGACAGCGACGGAGTAAGTCCTACGGAAATCTTCGGGCTTGACCGTGAACAAATGGAAAAGATACTGAACGGCTTGTCTGTAAATTATCCGGAGTTTATTGCCGTATCATTTACCTTGGATTTGGATAATATTACGTTGCGAAATGACAAGGCATCAAAAGATGTCCTTGAATTGTTTTAAGGAGGAGACAGCGACATGGCGCTTGATATTTATCGTCATTACTTTGACATTGACCCGGATTATTTTCCGGCAGTCAATGAATCGGTAATCAATAATAATCCGGATATGTGGAAAAAGTATTATCCACACGCTACTTTTGTGAAACTGATTAAGGATACAGTGAGTATTCTGCGCAGAGAGCAAAAACATTCCATTTGGGTGGAGGGCGCTTATGGCACAGGTAAATCCCACGCGGTATTAACTTTGAAAAAACTTCTTGATGTGTCCGAAGAAGAAACAAGGGAATACTTTCAGAAATTTCAAATGGATAATGACCTTTTCAATAAACTTCAAAATGCTAAGAACAGTGGGGAGATTCTTACCGTACATAGATATGGTTCTTCCTCTATTCGTGGTGACCACAATCTCGTGTTTGCCATACAGGAAAGCATTGAAAAGGCACTGAAAGACAGAGGGATTGAGAACAAAGGCAACAGCGCCATGAAAGGAGCTATTTCAAAATGGCTTGAAGATTCTGCGAATAAGAGCTATTTCAATTCCCTTGTAACAGGGGAATACTCCAATTTATTTGGTGGTGATAATGCGGATAATATTTTAGAGAAGTTAAATGACTTGTCAGGTGATGCGCTGATTGCACTTATGGATAAAATCTTTAAGGTGGCTGACGAACGCCAGATTAAGGTTTTGTCATTGGACACTACTGGTCTTGTGTCTTGGATAAAAGAGATTATTAAGGCAAACAATCTCAAAGCTATTGTATTCATATGGGATGAGTTCACAGAGTATTTTAACAACAATGCAAGAAGCCTTACTGGTTTTCAGGAAATTGCCGAGCTTAGTGAAACGGATCCGTTCTATTTAATTATTGTCACTCATAAAAGCGCTGGTTTATTTGATGATGCAGATAAGGATAAGTTTAAGATTCTTGACCGTTTCATCAAGCCGACCTGTATCATTGAACTTCCAGAAAACATGGCATTTCAGCTTATGGGAGCGGCTATGGAGAAAAATAAGGATGAAGCTGTCAGTGCAGATTGGGAAATGACGGTTGATGACCTTTATGACAGAACCCATGCTTCCAGAACATTAGTGAAGAGCAGTGCTAATATCTCTGATGGTGAATTGAAAAATATTCTACCTATCCACCCATATACGGCACTATTGCTCAAACATATTTCTTCTGCGTTTGACTCTAATCAGCGCAGTATGTTTGATTTTATCAAAAATGACAGAGGCGATGAAATCAAGGGTTTCCAATGGTTTATTGACAACTATGGTCCGGACAATGAGAATCCCTTGCTTACAATAGATATGATATGGGAATTTTTTTACGAAAAGGGAAAGGAATATCTTTCTCATGATATTCGTTCGATTTTGGACTGCTATTCCTATGCAGCTGCCAAACAGCTCAGTAATGATGAAAAACGGGTTTTGAGAACAGTTCTTCTTTTGCAGGCAATCTCCCAAAAGGTGGGAGATTCTGTTGAGTTGTTTATTCCCAATGAAAAAAATATTAATAATGCCTTTGAAGGTTCGGATATGGATAACGGAGCTGCCGGAAGATGCGCGGAAAAGCTTGTCCGTGACGAAGTACTTTATAAAAAGCCTCTTGGCGGTGGACAGACACAATATTCTGCCTTAGTAAATGCCGGGGATATGGCGGCGATTGATAAATTTAAAGAAGAAGTCAAGAAAAAATCCACATCGTCACTGATTAATGAGGGGCAGGTTTCAGAGGCTGTTACATTGGGCGGTGCTTTAAAACTGCGTTATGAGATGAGATATGTTTCATCATCTGATTTTGATTCAACCATTCGGTTGTTGCGTAATCAGGAGGGCAGTTTTGCCAACAAAATAGTTGCTGTTGTATCCTTTGCAAAAGATGACAGCGAAAGCGTTGTACTTGGCAAAAAGATTAAAAGCGCATTGGAAGATGGCAACTATAAGATGATATTTATTGATACGTCTATTACTACGTTTGGAAAAGACGGCTATGAGCAGTATTGCGAAAATATGGCACAGGCTATGTATTATCATGGCAAAGAGAATAATTTGGCACGTCAATATGAAACGAATGCCAAAGAAGCGTTGAAAAAGTGGAAAAACCGTATTTCCAGTGGTGAGTTTGTTGTCTATACTTCTGAAAAACAAGATGGCGAGCGAGCAACAACGATTGATGCGCTATATACTGCCCTGTCCAGCATTAACAGGAGCAAGTACAGGAATTGCTTGGAAGGAGCTTATACTGTGACGGATAATATGTATATGCCAAGTTCTTTAAAGCAAGGAGTTGCCTGTGGCATAAAGCAGGAAACGCAGGGAACATTCAGATCTTCTAATCCTGCCACGAAGCTTGAGAATGCCATAGGAGAAGCTTGGAATTATCAGGGAAAGTATTGGGTGGATAAACCGCACCTTTTGATTTCAAAAATTAAGAACAGGGTAGAAGAACTCATAAAAGAAGGCTTTAATAATGGCGGGCGTATCTCTATTGCGAGAATCTATGACGAGTTAAAGGCGGAGCCTTTTGGTTTTATGCCCTGCAATCTTTCTGCATTTGTGATGGGATTTGTATTGAAAGAATATGTTGATGGATTTAGTTGGAGCGATGGTCTTACGAATGATGTATTAACTGTGAATAAGCTGCAGGAAATGGTTGATGAGATTATCAAATTACAGATTACTGCGAATCCGAGGTACAAGGATAAATATATCGTGGCAATGACAGAAGAAGAAAAGGCTTTTAATGAGGCCACATCTATTGCTTTTAGTATTTCAAAAAGTTTTTGCACATCGGTTGAACAAACGAGGGAGCGCATCCGTAGTAAGATGAAAGAATATACGTTTCCTATTTGGACGCTGAAATCAATCATTAGAGGTGAAAATACAAAAACAGACGAAGCGACTCTTGCGAAACTCATCGACTATTACTGCGGTATCGCAAACAGCGGCAATATGGGAGCAGATCGCACAAGTGATAATGACATTGCCTATGCAATTGGCAAGCTGTGCATTGCCAATAAGACTGCTGCTGCCGACTTAAGTACGCTTTTAAGCAAGGGAAAATGCACGGAAGGAATGAAAGCTTATCTGAAAGAGTTTGAGAACGGAGAACTGGTTGTGCTGGCTGAAGAAGTTGGGGATAGCGGTCAGTATATCAATGTGCTGCGGAAAAAGTTTGATGCAGATGCGGCAAATTGGGTATGGAATCTTGAGACAGTACAGCAGAAGATAAGGGAAGTAATTTTGGAATATAAGATTATTGCGGAAAGCAATAAAGTCATTTCAAAAAGTACGAATTTCGACAGCACAGTCAGGGAATGGTGTGATAAGTGCCAGTATATCAGGGTTTCCTATCCGGCTGCCAAAAACTACTTGGACGATTTTGGCGCATTCTTAGAACTGCTTTATCATGTTAAGAAATCGGGGGTAATGTTGGATTCGCAGAGGCAGAAATTTTATGATTCGCTTCTTGAAAACGAAGAAAATTTCAGAACTTTCTACGGAAATCAAATTGATTTGTTTAAAAAAGTCTGTGAATTTTATATTGAGGGATTTACAGAAGAAGAAATTCGTGAAATTTACAATATGATTCCTGCCGGTTCATTCACAAAGGAGAAGACAGAATATACCACCATTGTAAATGACAAGGTTGAGGAATATAAGCGAAACAGCAAGTCTGCGAAACTGAAAGAGTTTTGGAAAGAAAAAACCAAAACGGATACTCCGAGAGAGTGGTCTAAGAAGCATAAAATGCCCATTTTATGCATGGTGGATGATAAGGATATTCAAGTGGCAAGGGCGGCATTCGGGGCTGTCAATCAAACGCATCCTGATGAAAGTTCCATAGATAAAGCGGCTGCTTATTTCCAAACCGCAGGTTTTTTCGCCAAGTTGGAAGATGAGAGCGCAAGAAACAGGGCGTTTGTTGAAACGATTATTAAGGATTATGATGTGATGCTGAATGATCTTGATGAAGTGAAACGGTATTTGGACAGTAGAATCACAGCAGATCCTTACGATTGGTTTGGTTTGCCGGAAGTCGATAAGAAGCTAAAGCAGCTTGCTGAGGCAAAATACAATCAAGGCGGTTGTGACAAGGCGCTTGAAAAGATAGACAATATGGAATTGGCAGATGTGAAGCGGTACTTAAAAGACCTTATCAAAGATGATATGATTGTGGGCATGGCGATTATCAAAGGAAACTAAGGAGGATAGGGATGAACCTTGATGCTTGTATAAAAAAGATAACGAAATATTTGGCATCAGAAAATGCCCAGCCGTTACTTGTAAATGTTCAAAATGGCATGGATTTAGACAGGCTCAAAACATATTTTGACGTGGATGGCAATGAGTTTATTGATGCTTCAAGATTCTGCAATAAAGATGAACTGCCGCGCATTGAAGTTTTGCTTGCGGATATTTCCATGAAAAAGAAAAATTGCTTTCTGTTAGGGTTGACTTCTTTTTTGAGGTTCTATGGAGAGGAAGAAATAAGGAAACATTTAGCAAACATTGTCAACATGACCATTGCCAGTCATGTTGTAGTTGTGGTTTATCAATGTGACAGGCAGTTAAGTTTCTCCGACCCAAGGCTGTCACGCAACATTTGCTTACTTGACGGCGATGCGGTAGCGTTACCGAAATTAGTATTTGTGTCAAATGAACTTTCAGTTGCCTTATCCGAATATAGTATTGTCGGGATTGATGCCGTTGCAAAAGAAATTGAAAGCCCAAATGTAGAAAAAATATTCGTGGTTACAACAAAGCATAAGGATATGTATCCACAGTCAATATATTCTATTACTGATATGAGCAAGGCTTATGAGGTGATAATCGGGAAAGATGCCACGCTATCACATATTGATGAAGTGATGGGAACTTCAAGCCAATGGGATTATCTGCTTTCCCTAATTGACACAGGAAAAACATTTATAGAAATATGTAACAGTGAGTTTGGAAATTATCAGAGTCTGGAAATTGCAATTTCAAGCTATAGTGGGTATTCTGAACAGAAAAAGTGGCTATATTTTATTGCATTGAAACTGTTTGGAGCTGCTAACAATAGTTGTTTGGATATTGCTGCCAGCCATGCTGCTACGTATTTAAAACTAATACGGGAAGTATATAGAGGTATTTTGGAAAAGGAACATACAGACAAGGATTTTGATAATTTTTATCAGACAAGGAAGTCCTTGCTGATAGCTTTTGGGAATCCTGTAGATGAAATAGTTGATTTTTGCAAAGTGGTTGTGCAGAAAGAAGAAAAGGCTATCTATTATTTGACGGATAATACAAGACAGGAAAAGGAACTTATCTTCACGTTACTTGAAAAGTATTATCAGAGCATGGAAAAGAGAGGGATTGAGAAAATATTATCCGTGGTATATCCTGATTTATGTGCGTATATCCGTGATTACAGATATAACATTCCTCTGCTCGACAAATATTTTTCTCTGTATACATACAGTAAGATAGTCAATAAAGTAGTGCCGGAATTACAGGAGATTGTGGAAAAGCAGGCTGTGCTTCGCGAGTACAATTTGCTGCTGGAACCTCGTACCGTAAAGATGGATGAGATAGATAAAACTGCTTCGCAGTTGTATTTTATGGATGCAATGGGTGTCGAATACTTATCATATATTCTTACAAAATGCAAGGATAAAGAGTTGATGGCTAATGTTACAATCTGCTGCGCCAATCTGCCTTCCATTACAAGTAAAAACAAGGAGTTTGTTGCAGAGTTTGAAATGCGGGGACTTGTGGTTAATTCGATTAAGGAACTGGATGAAATCAAACATCATGGTATCAACGATTACGACTACAGGCAAAAGAAACAGCCTATCCATATAATTAGGGAGTTAGAAATCATCGATGAGGCTCTTGATAATATTAAATTGAAATTATCACAGGGACTCTGTGATAAGGCGATTATGGTATCTGACCACGGCGCAAGCAGGCTGGCGGTCATACACGAAACTGAAAATATGTGGGAAATGTCGTCTAAGGGGGAACATTCCGGAAGATGCTGCCCAAAATCAGATGCTGATGTTAAGAGTGAATTTGCCACAGAAGAAGATGGCTTTTGGGTTCTCGCCAATTATGACCGCTTCAAAGGCGGAAGAAAGGCAAATGTAGAGGTACATGGTGGGGCAACTTTAGAGGAAGTTGTCGTTCCGATTATTGAAATAACAAAATTCGATGATGAAATAGAAGTATCCATTGTTGATAAAGTAATTACCGTTAGCTTCAGAAAAAAAGCGGCTATCCGATTATTCTCCAAAACAAAGTTGAAAAATGTGACGGTTTTGGTTGAGGGAGAATATTATGAGGCAAAAGAACTGGATAATAATATGTATCTCGTGGATTTGCCAAAGTTAAAAAAGGCAAAAATGTATAATGTTGATGTTTTTGCATCAAATAACTTGGTTGCTCTGGGGTTGGCTTTTGAAATAAAAAAAGAAAGCTCTCAAGAAAAAGAGTTGCTGTAACATAATGGAACGAGGAGGATTCATATGCAGGAAAAACTAAGAGAATGCTTTGATGAAATGGTTGTTTATAAAGACTTGAAGAAAAGCAATTTCTTTTCGGCTTTAAGTCTGCCGTCATTCCTTCGAGACTGGTTGCTGAAAAAATTTGGCGATGATGAGGGGAATTTTGATATAGACGAACTTACGGATTTTATTCATACTTACCTTCCGCACAAAGATGAATGGATAAGCATAAAAAACAGGATTGTTTATGAAAATGAGAGGGTGAAGATTCTTACGAAGATTTCTGTTGATATAAACATCAAGAATCAGGAAATAACTTTCGCCTTGCCAGACTTTGGCTTAACGAATAAAGAAACCATCATTGAACCATATATTTGGGATGAATGCAAGGACGAGCTTGTTAAGGGAAAGGAAACATGGGGTGTAGTTGAACTAGGTTATAGATTGCCTGATGAAGAATTGAAAATTCAGGGCAAAATAAAACTGACGGGTTTCACAAATTTTTGCCCATACACAATTGATCTTGATTATTACAAAGATGTAAGAAACGAGTTTACCACGAGCGAGTGGATTGATGTTTTGCTTGGTTCAATTGACTATAATGCTGCCGGGTATGAAGATGAACATCAAAAATTAACTATGCTGACCCGCTTGCTGCCATTTATAGAAAAAAGACTCAACTTAATAGAGCTTGCACCAAAAGGCACAGGAAAATCATACTTATTTGGACGTGTGAGTAAATTTGGATGGCTTTCTTCTGGCGGGGTAATGTCAAGAGCAAAGATGTTTTACGACATCAGCAAACGGACACAAGGGTTAGTCTGCAATAATGATTATGTTGCTTTAGATGAAGTTCAGACGATTTCCTTCACGGATATAGATGAAATGAGGGCTGCATTGAAGGGCTATATGGAATCTGGTGTCTTTACTGTTGGAAACTATGAGGGTGTGGCGGATTCGGGTATTATCTTGCTTGGGAATATCAGTCAGGACAATATGGACGAATATAAAAGTATGTTTTCTGAATTACCTGTTACGTTTCATGAAAGCGCATTATTGGACAGATTTCACGGATTTATTAAAGGGTGGGAAATACCAAGGATGCATGATGATTTGAAGATTTCCGGATGGGCATTAAATTCGGAGTATTTTTGTACAATTATGCATCTGCTTCGTGAAGATGCAAGTTATCGTGCTATTGTTGATTCCTTGGTGGAAGTTCCAGAACATTCTGATACAAGGGATACGGAAGCTGTAAAAAGGATTTGCACTGCATATTTGAAATTACTGTTCCCAAATGTCCGCTCTGTTGCTGATGTAAATATCCGTGAGTTTAACCGCTATTGCCTGCGCCCGGCTGTAAAAATGAGGGGAATCATCAAGATTCAGCTCGGAATTCTTGACCCTGAATTTAAGGGAAAAAGCGTGCCGAGTTTCATGGTGAGGGATGTTAAAAATGAGAGTTGATTGCGTTATATGTGGAAAGAAAGACTTAGGAAAAGATACAACAGGCATCAATAGGAAGCTGCTTGGAACAGATATAACCAACTTTTACTGTATGGAATGTCTTGCAGAATATTTGGGGTGTACAGTCGAAGAATTGCTTGACAAAATTGAAGAATTTAAGGAAGAAGGCTGTACGCTTTTTGCATGAGGATGCTGATGAGTATGAAGATGTTTATTTATGCTGATAATGCAGCGACAACGAAACTTGATATAGGTGCCTTTGAAGCTATGAAACCCTATCTGCTCAGCGAATATGGCAATGCTTCGCAGCCTTATTCATTTTCAAGAAAAAGCAGGGAAGCCTTGAAAGAATCAAGAAAAATCATTGCTGAATGTATCAATGCCCTGCCTGAAGAAATATATTTTACTTCAGGTGGAACAGAAAGTGATAATTGGGCAATTAAGGGGATGTTTTTTTCAAATAGAAACAAAGGAATTATCACATCAGAGATAGAACATCATGCGGTTCTGCACAGTGCGAAAGCTGTTGAAAAAATAGGATGTGACATGGTTTATCTCAAACCAACAACAGAAGGTATAATAACAGCGGAAGAATTATCGGGTGCTATTACGGGAAGAACGGGCTTGGTTTCTATAATGACAGCGAATAATGAAATAGGAACCATACAGCCAATTAAGAAATTATCACAGTTGGCTCATAAGATAGGAGCTGTATTTCACACAGATGCTGTACAGGCTGTGGGGCATATAGGGATTGATGTGAAAGATTTAGGCGTTGATATGTTATCAGCATCAGCGCATAAGTTTAATGGTCCGAAAGGTGTTGGATTTTTGTATATTAAAAAAGGTACGCCGATTATTCCATATATTGATGGCGGCGCACAGGAATCATCGTTAAGGGCAGGGACGGAGAATGTTGCTTTAATTGTTGGTATGGCATATGCATTACAGAAGAACTGTCGATGCATGGATGCAAATATAAATAAAGTCAGGGAACTTGAGGCTGATTTCATCGGTCTGCTTGGCATAAACGGCAACAAAGGTATTATAAGGAATGGCGGTAATGATACCCTTCCGGGAATTGTCAGCCTGTCATTTGGAAATGGGGACGGAGAGGCAATGCTTCATCGGTTGGACTTGAGGGGGATATGCATATCAACTGGTTCTGCCTGTAATAGTGGAAAAAGCACCGTTTCCCATGTCTTGCGGGCGATAGGATTGGATGAAGAATATGCAAAAGGGACTATACGTATTTCTTTTGGGAAAGATAATACCAAAGAAGAAGTCCGTTATATTGCCAATGAAATAAATAAAATCGTTATTGATCGGGGATGAATTGAGCACAGATAGTGAGGTATAAGCATGGCGGAGGTTACAGACAGGGATATTATGTCATTTAACAAATCAAAAAAAGAAGAAATGATACTTACGCTTTATGGCTTGATTGATAATTGGGAAAATGAAGTGATAGAGTTCAAAGAGGCTGAAAAGGACTATGACAGGGACAAAATTGGACGATATTTTTCGGCATTGAGTAATGAGGCTAATCTGCGAGGGCTACAATATGGCTGGCTTGTGTTTGGTGTAAATAATAAAGAGAGAAAAATTGTTGGGACTGGGTACAGAAATAGCAAGGGATTGGATACCTTAAAGCATGAAATTGGCGCTGGAATGACTGGCGGGATGTCGTTTATTGACATTTATGAAATCTTTCCGGTTGTTGATGGCGTGGAAAAGAGGGTAGTGATGTTCCAGATACCAGCAGCAGTCACAGCCATCCCGACCGGTTGGCACAATCAGGAATACGCCCGTGACGGAGAATCCCTTGTGCCATTATCAGAGGAAAAACGGGAACGGATTCGCCGTCAGGTAAGATTGGACTGGTCAAAAAGGTTTATTCCTAATGCGACAATGGAACACTTGGATAAGGCAGCTATTTCTATTGCAAGAGAAAAGTACAAGCAAAAGATGGATGATTTACACATATCTGCGGAAGTGGATAAAATGTCCGATGAAGAATTTCTTGAAAGAAGAAAGCTGGTTATAAACGGTAGAGTTACAAATGCAGCGATGCTGCTTTTGGGAAATTCGGCATATGATTACTTATTTGAAAGCGTACCGGAAGCTTCGTGGCGCATTTACGATTCAAAAGAGATGGTAAAAGACTATGAAATATACAAAATACCTTTTATCACGCTCGGCGACAGAATCTTGAAAAACATCCGGAACCTTACCTACAGATATATGCCGGATCAAATGACGCTGTTTCCGATGGAAACAAAGCAATACGATACATGGGTATTGAGGGAATTGCTCAACAACTGTATTGCGCATTCTGACTATAATCTGGGTGGGCGGATTTATGTGAATGAATTTGAGGACAAGCTGATTCTTACAAATCCGGGAAGTTTTATTCCGGAGGGCATAGAGCCTATCTTAAATCCGGGCTACACGTCACCGTTTTACCGTAATCAGCTTTTGGCAGAAGCAATGGTCATGTTTAAGATGATTGATACGGAAACAACGGGAATCAGGCGGGTGTTTCATATCCAGCGGGAGCGGTTTTTCCCCTTGCCGGATTATGACATTACATCAAAGGAACGGGTAGAAGTGACGATTTACGGCAAAGAGATAAATGAGAAGTTTACTTATCTGCTCCACGACAATGACAATCTCAATCTGGTTACTGTTTATCTGCTTGATCAGGTGCAAAAAGGCAAGCAGGTTTCCAAGGAAGCGGCAGCGCATTTGAGGAAACATAAATTGGTCGAAGGACGGGTAAATAACTTGTATCTGTCAGCTCCTCTTGCAAAAACAGAGGAGGACAGGGTGCAGTATATTAAAAACAAGGCATTTGACGATAAATACTATCAGGATATGGTAGTCAATTATCTCCGGAAATTTGGAAAGGCAAACAGGGCGGCAGTACGTGATTTGCTGATTGATAAGTTTCCGGATACGCTTTCGCCTAAACAGAAGGAAAGGAAAGTCTTAACTTTGCTTACAGCGCTTAAAAGGAATGGTATTATTACTACGGATTCTGAAAATAAAAGAATTGCAAACTGGATTTTGACTGATAATGGCGAAAATGATTAAACCAATGGGCGGATTGGTTTGATAATTGGTTTGATAATTGGTTTGATAATGGCGATGCAAAAAGTGTGAAAACCCCATAATTACAAGATTTTTCTCATTAGACCAAGGAATGAGATAAAAAATTGATTTGATGTTGTTTGATTAAAGGAACATCATTTAGCGGATCAGATACTTCACATTTCGACTGAATTGTAAGGTTTTTGTAAAGTCTGCTCTCTGAAATGGAGTGCATGTAGCTGCTGAGGAGCTTTTCAACATTAAAGTTGGCATCAATGCCGAAGTATTCTGGTATATTTTCGGCTCCGTCATGAGGGATAAGCTATGTTTCGTGGTAGCAATCTGTTTTTCAGAAATCATTGCAAAAGTTTACAGACACACTTGACAATCCGTCTCTGAGTTGACCGGAGGGAAGGGCATCACATTCGCAACGGGTACGCCAATTTCAAATAGCATGACGGAACTTTATACAAATATGCGTTATCTCCAGTACAATACCTTACAACGTTTAGGGTTAGGTCATTTCGATAGTTGGGCGGCATCGTTTGGGGAAACCCAGACAGCGATTGAATTAGCGTTCCGGTTATAGGCACATCAAACAAAATACAGGGCGGGAACACACTGGAAAAGGGATTGCGGGATGCAGTCCTTTTTTGATGGGGAAAAAGGAGAATCTCTATTTTATATATGACTTGCACAAGTTTGTTTTTAAGCTATAATAAATATGAAGGATAGTGAGGAGGAATAGGTTTGAGAACCCCAGAAGAGAGAATTCAGTTTATTGCAGAGTATATTTCTGCTTATGAAGAAAAAGTTAAGTTACTTAACAAAAATGGCCTTTTTGATGCAGCGAAGATATTTGAATTGTTTGCAATCGAGGTGGGAAGCTTATATTTGGGTCAGAAACTCAGCAACTTAAACATTACCACATATACATATCCTTGTGTTGATTTAATTTCGGAGGATAAAAAAATCTATATACAAGTAAGCACTGCTGAAAATATTCCTGCCAAGATAAAAACAACACTTGAAAATATCAGAGACTCTAAGCGAGATGAAATTAGTACACTAACAAATGTAAAGTTTTTTGTGCTTAACAATTCTAGTGTGGACAAGGTAAAAGACTATGTGGGAGATGACAGGATAGGTAGTATTTCTTTTACGAAAGAAAGTGATTTGATTACAACTTATGATATTCTTCAAAAAGCAATGAATAGTTTGGACTTCCAGTGTGCTTTATATAATTTGCTTAGAAAAGAAATAGAGGGTATTGAAGATAATTCATATAAACTTGAAGAAGCTATAGAGAATAGCAAAAATGTAGGGTTATATAATATAGATTGTAAAATAAATGATGAATACGAAATAGATCGTAGTGAATTGATTTCTAAAATAAAGTTAGGTGATTGTAAGAATATTTCTATACAAGGAGGAGCTGGCAGCGGGAAATCGGTTCTTTGCAAGAAAATTGTTGAGGGAGATGAAAAACTTGTTTATGCAAGGGCAGAGCGTTTTTGTGAAGAGACAGATATAAATAGGATTTGGGGATTTAATGTTAGGAAAACACTTGAATTATTAAATGATAAGCCGATTGTGTTTTTTATTGACTCTCTTGAATTTATTGCTGACATTCCTACAAAACTGGATTTACTATGTAGTCTTTATGAATATACGAAGCAATATCCAACGGCAAAGATAATTACTTCATGTCGTACAAGTGATAAGAATGCTTTTATAAAAATCGAACGTAATTACAATGTTTGTATATATGAGGTGCCTGACTTGACAAGAGCAGAACAATCTGCAATTGCTAAGAAGTATCCCATTATCAAAACAATGCTGGACATGAATTTGTATGCTGAACTTTTGAAATCACCATTTTATATAAATTTAATAGTTTCTGAAATCGCAGATATTAATAATATTATAGATGAAAATCAACTAAGGGACTATATATGGCAATATATAATTTGTTTGGATGACGGTGAGATTAAGAAGACTATTGAGTCAATTGTTTTTACTAGAGCTAAAGAGTTTTCTCTTGGTGCATTTAGTATGGATTATGATACAAGAGCAATAAAAAAATTGATTTCAAAAGGGGTTCTGATTAGGAATGGGAATACTGTTAGACTAAAATATGATATTTTTGAAGATATTTGTTTTGAGCAATATTTAGATGCAGAATTTAATAAATGTAAAAGCAGATATGACGTATTCTTTGAGGAAATAGAAAAATTTGGAAGATGTATTTATAGAAGATACCAGATTTGGATTTCAAATAAATTATTGGCGAAGAATAACCGTGAAAGATTTTTGTTTGAATTAGTGTTTTCGGATAAAATGCCACAAAACTGGAAAAAACAAACGGAAATAGGTTTAGTGAAGTCAAGATTTTGTGGTCAATTTTTTAGTGAGTATGAGCAAACAATAATCAGCAGAAATATGATTAATGATTTTGTTAGAATAGCTAATATATATGCATTTGAAATCAATAATGATTTTTTTGCGCAGTTTGCTCCTTATATTCAGTTAAAGCCAATTGGAGAAGGAAGAAAAAGTTTAATAAACATAATTGCAGAGAAAGAACTATACAAAAAAGAGGATATTTTACAGTCTGATTTGGAAAAACTTTGTTCGGATTATGCCAAAACTGGAAGAAAAGAAATGCAGACTGCACAGGAAGCCTGCTTTATTTTGGAAAACATTATTGATAAAAATATGTATGAATATGAGGTTTATAATCGCAAAAAATTGGACGATATAAAACATATGCTTATACCTATCTATCAAATGGCAGAATATTCAAAAGAGTGGATAAAAGGATTTTGGACTGGATTAAGTGTATGTTACAAAGATAAAGACAAGAATAAGAAACAATTGTCAGAGAGTATTATTAAACATACTATCAAATGCAGTCCAATGGAGCTAGCGGAATATTTACCAATGGAGCTGTGTGATTTGGCAGAAATGTTTTGGACATATCCAATAAATTATGAGGATTTTAGATTTTATCCCCAAAATATGGAGAGTATTGTCTATCAATATGGTTTGAATAAAAATGCATCTGAGTATGAGAATGATTTCGTTCGGGATGCTGCAATAGTGAACAACTTTTTTAGGGCTTTATTTAAAAGAAATTTTTGGATAGGCCTAAATTGGACAATTGAATTTATTAATAAATCGGTGCTTGAATTTGCAAAGAAACAGAATGATTTGCGGACTTATGAAGTCTATTTTATAGAAAGTGATATTAAAAGGTCATATTTGGGATTGCCGGATATGTGGCTGGCTATGGTACAAGAGCATAGAATGCCCTTAATCATAAGTGATTTGTTATATTGTTTGAAAGAGGAATTGCGTGATGTAATAGAAAATGATGCCGTTAAAAATAAAGAAACATTTAAGTTTGCTGAAAGTGTTAGACGGCATATTTATGAAAAGTCTAACAATATAGCACTATTATCGATTGTTGCTGTAATAGGGCTTGAATTTTGGCAGAAACTCCCTGGTTATTCACTGGATTTGGCAACCAATATCAGTATTGTATTATGTGATATGACAAGAATACCATTTTCAAATCGATATGTGCATGAAAAAAAGAATGCCAGCCAGAATGATTTGTTAAATTATGTTAGGAATGCGCAGATTTGTTATGAAGAAAAAATCAAAATAAAATGTTATAAGATTTTGGATTATCTTTATTCAATGATACCGAATGATGAAGAAAATGCTCGCGCATACTTACAGATTCAAAAAATGGATATAAGAACGGCACAGTTTGTAAAGCTTAATGACACTTCTATAGCAATAATACCAATGGTGACAGGGGCAGCTAAGAAAATAACTGATGAAAATGAAAAACAAAGACAGCCTGAACAGAATATGGAGCTATTGATTAACGACTATAATGAAAAGATGAGTAAAGGTATATTTACATTGGATGATTGTGTCAAAACAGTAGAAATATTGCAAGATACAAGAGATAAATGTACGGTGCCATTTATTTTTGATAAAAATCTTGTAGAATTATTTGTATTTGCTCTAAAAGATAAAAATCTTGATTATGAGATTAGACAAAAGTTTTGTCAAATATGGATAGATAAAATAAGAAAGAGTTTTTTTGATTATAATTTTATGTTTGAGTACAGCCATAGTTTGGCTCTTTTTTCGCAAATAGAAATGGACATTAGTAATGAAATAAAAGAACAGATAGAAGAATTGATATTAGACGTAATTTTGTTTAGAGAACAGAATTTTGTGGTTAGAAAAATAGCCTCTTATGCTAAACAATATTTAAAAAGTAATGCACAGTTGGCCAATGCTTTTTTTAATACAATGATTAAGCTGGCAGAAGATGAAATGAATCATCAAAAATACAATGCAGAATATGTGAAAAAATTTAGACCAAACGAAAAAATTAAATTTTGTCCAAATAAACAACCTAAGCTATTAGGTGTCGATTTATATATAGACGAGGATAAGAGGAAAAATATGAAAGCCAAAGAAACAAAATAATAAATGAATATCTATTTAATGGTTCTGCCTTGGATTTATCGGATTTTAATATGGATAATTATGATATAGCAACTGTATGTTATGCTATTAACTGTGGATTGGATTTAGATGATTCCATAATTTCTATGATTGCAAAAAAACTAATTATAGAAATGATTAATGTGTGGAATGTCAATAGGCTCACTTATCATTCAGTTCCTATACTTGATTCTTATTCGCTTTACGAAGTTATGAAGTTTTTTGAGAGAGAACTTTTATCTGGCAAAAGGCGTATGTTAATGGCTTTAGATATTCTTTTTAAAGAAATAGACTTCTCAATATTTACTAATGAAGCGATAAAGTTTTATCAGGATATTTTTGGAGTATTACTTGCAGAGTATTTTGATGCGCATAGTGACAGAAAAAGAAGAAACAATTGTGAAAATATTCTTTATGAATTGGAAAACAAAATCTTGTCATTAAGCAGCGAAAAAGTTAAAATTGAATTGTATAAGTCGTTGATGCTGTCTATTACTACATATGGTGGAAGTGGGGATTGGAGCAAATGTTTATCAGGATATTCTTATCAAGATAAACACTTCTTGAATACTATGTTTAGTAGGTATGGTAAATATCATTTAAGGGATATGCTGGATACAATCTGCAAGCTCCATGTAAATAAGTTATTACCGGAAATACTCTTATCAGTAAGGGATTCGTTTGCCAGTGTTTCGCAAGGTGACAAACAGGGTTCAGATAAAATTGCAGGAATTGTTAGAGATAAAAAATATATAATTTTGACAATGATAACAAAGACTTATTTGGATTTTAGTGATCAAGTAAAACAGGATGATGATTTGATAAAAGCTTTTGAAAAAATATTGGAGATGCTTATTGGAATGGGTTATGAGGAAGCGGCAACGGTGTTAGATGAATTTAGAGTCCATTAATTGTATGATGGACAGAAGTAATTTGGTATTGTTGACAAAAATACATTTCTTTTGTTTGGATTTATTATGATAAATAAAATCAATGAGAAAAATATAATTTGTGATGTTACTGAAGAGAATGGAGGAAAATATGGCAGCAGGAACTACCAATATTGGATTTGAAGAAAAGTTATGGCAGGCGGCAGACAAGTTGCGTTCTAATATGGATGCAGCAGAGTATAAGCATGTGGTCTTAGGGCTAATATTTTTGAAATATGTATCGGATTCTTTTGAAGAAAAGTATCAGGCTTTGCTGGAAGAAGGATATGGTGATGAAGAAGACAGAGATGAGTATTTGGCGGATAATATTTTCTGGGTTCCGAAAGAGGCGAGGTGGTCAGAGATTCAGAAACATGCTACCAGTGCAAATATAGGCAGTGTAATTGACCATGCAATGGAAACGATAGAGAATGAAAATAACTCATTAAAAGGTATTTTGACAAAAAATTATTCAAGAGCAGAACTTGATAAAACACGCTTGGGAGAATTGGTAACTTTGTTTACCAATATAGAGGTTGGTTCAACAGCAGCGCAGGAAAGAGATGTTTTAGGACGTGTATATGAATATTTTTTGAGCAAGTTTGCAAGTGCGGAAGGCAAGTTAGGGGGAGAATTTTATACACCATCCTGTATTGTAAGGACTTTAGTGGAGATGATTGAGCCGTTTGAAGGGCAGATTTTTGATCCAGCATGTGGGAGCGGGGGTATGTTTTGTCAGTCAGCCCGATTTGTAAGAGAGCATCAGGGGAATGTCAGGGATATTTCTATTTTTGGACAAGAGAGTAACCCGACAACATGGAAACTGGCAAAGATGAATCTGGCAATTCGTCAGTTGGAGGCAAATCTTGGAAAGCATAATGCAGATTCATTTCACGATGACCAGCATAAGACTTTAAAAGCGAATTATATTTTGGCTAATCCACCATTTAATGTATCGGATTGGGGAGGGGAAAGGCTGCAAGATGATATCCGATGGAAATATGGTATTCCGCCAGTTGGTAATGCTAACTTTGCCTGGTTGCAGCATATGATTCATCATTTAAGTCCGGCAGGCGGAGTATGCGGGACAGTATTAGCAAATGGTTCCTTAAGTTCTAATACATCCAATGAGGGAAATATCAGGAAAAACATGATTATAGGTGATGTTGTCGAATGTATTGTGGCAATGCCAGGTCAATTGTTTTATTCCACGGGGATTCCGGTATCTCTTTGGATTTTGCGGAAAGGAAAAACAGAGCAATCTCAAAATAAAGTGCTTTTCATAGATGCAAGAAAATTAGGACATATGATAGACCGAAAGGTTCGGGAATTATCAGAAGATGATATTAGAAAAATTGCGGATACATATCAGAATTGGAGACAGGGAAAAGAATATGAGGATATTCAGGGTTTTTGTAAGGAAGCATCATTAGCGGAGATTGGAGAACAGGATTACATTTTAACGCCGGGGCGATATGTGGGGATAGAGCAGGAAGAAGAGGACGGAGAGCCATTTGAGGGAAAAATGCAGAGGCTGACTTCGGAACTGTCAGGATTGTTTGCAAAATCGCATGAGTTGGAAGATGAAATAAGGAATAAATTGGGGGCGATTGGGTATGAACTTTGATTTGAGAGAGGTTTACAAAACTTATGAGAATCTAAAGGAAAAGCATGATTTTAAGGAATATGAGGATGAAATTGATGAGAATGACAAAGTTTTAAATAAGATTCCATTTGATATGCAGAAAGCACAACAAAGAATATCCAAACTCACAGGAAAGTACAGAATGGAGCTTAATCTGTTGGCGTACATTTATGGAAATAACATGAGTGTAACCAGTCAGCCTGTTTCAAAACCAGCAGAGATTTTATGGAATGAGTTGAGATATATCAATCAACATATTCCATTATTTGCATTGGAGAGGAAAGGGATTTCCGATTATCTAAATCAGAATATGGGGTTTTGAAGAGGTTAAAATTATAATAGGCAAGAAGGAATGCTAATAAGGTGCGTAAGAAATAGGTAGATGAAGGTGGCGAATATATGGCAGATTGGGTTTCAAAAAGATTAGATGAAATTGTTGAATTTAATCCGCGCGAAACAATTAAGAAAGGTGTCATTGCAAAGAAAATTGCAATGGATAAATTACAGCCTTTTTGTAGAGATATCACAGAATTTGAATTAGAACCTTTTTCTGGTGGTACAAAATTCCGAAACGGTGACACTATTATGGCAAGAATAACACCATGTTTGGAAAATGGGAAAACGGCTAAGGTTAATATTTTAGATGATGGAGAAGTTGGCTTTGGTTCTACTGAGTATATTGTTTTTAGGGCAAGAGAAGGAGTAGACGAAGATTTTGTATATTATTTGATATATAGCCCATTAGTTAGAGAACCGGTAATCAAGTCAATGGTAGGTTCTTCTGGAAGGCAGAGGGTTCAAACAGATGTAGTGCAGGGCATAACAGTGATGGTTCCGACGTTGGAGGAACAGGAAGCCATTGCAGGTATTTTGAAGTTGTTGGATGATAAAATTGCGGTAAATAGAAAAATAAACGATAATTTACTACAGCAAGCTGAGGCTGTTTTCAGTAAGTACTACGATGCTTCTGTGGATCGGCAACCATTTACTTCCCTGATCAATGTTTTGGGCGGCGGAACCCCTAAAACTGGGAATCCTGATTTCTGGGACGGTTTCATACCATTCTTTACACCCAAAGATATTGGTTCTCCATATACCTTCCAGACAGAAAAGTATATTACGGAGTTAGGTTTAGAACATTGTAATAGCCGCCTCTATCCTAAAAATACATCCTTTGTAACTGCTCGTGGAACAGTTGGAAAAGTCAGCTTGGCAGGAAAGCCAATGGCAATGAATCAATCATGCTATGCTTTGGCAAGTAATAAGATTGATTCAGTATTAGTGTACTTTTACGTTCTCAAGGTTGTTGCGTCTTTGAAACATAAAGCATCTGGAGCTGTATTTGATGCAATTGTCACTCGTGATTTTGATACAGAAAACATTAATGTACTCACTGAGAAAGACTCCAAAACTGTGTTGTCAACAGTCGCTCCTATGATGGCGGCCATACACAACAACATTGAAGAGAATGTTAGGCTAACCATTTTAAGAGATACCTTGCTTCCGAAATTAATGTCTGGCGAACTTGATGTATCTAATCTTGACTTTTAAGCTGTTTGTAAACTCGAAAACGGCTTTGCCGTTTCCTCGTTACCGCCGCACAATATATAGTAGCAGATTTTTAGTACCGTCTGAAGCGGTAAATTATCGTTTATCATAGAAGGAGAGTGTTATGAAACTTACTTTAAATCCAGAACTGAATAGGTGCTTGCGTGAGAAGATAAATGAATGGAATAATTTTACTTGTGAAAAAAAGGCAAATTTTAAGTCTCCTGAAAAAAAGGGAAAAACCATAGAAATGGAGGCATACAATTGTATTTGTGCTTGTCTGGATCGTATTGATGAGCTGGTTGCGCATTGCAATACTTTGGAACTTAAATCTCTGTTTGGCTTGTATGATATTTTTAATTATGGACAGACATTAATTGACTGTATAAGCATGATTTCAAAAATTTATAATGTTCCGTATGAAGCGAAGAATGATATATCGTGCTTTAACCAAAAGGGGAATGATGGAAGTGGTAATGATGAGAAGTATTTCAAATATCTTCGTTCACTTTGTTCTGTACATCCAGTTGAAACAAGCCAGCATAAAATATATCAGGGAGATGAGCCAGAGTGGTGTCCCTATATATCAGATCATGGTGCAGTAATGCGACTGCTTGAGAATACAAATCCCGAATTAAAAGATGCAGATTATTATGCGGTAGTGTACAGAAATGATATGGAGTTCAATAAATATGTTCCAATTAGAGTGTCACAAATAATACAGTATTTGAGTAAACGGTACAAACATATTGAGAAAATTGTACAGGCCATTGATAGATATAATGATGCTCAAATTGCAGATTTAATAGAAAAGCATATTCCCTTACCGGAAGAATCTGATACATATATTAGTTATTTGTCGGGATTGAAGGAGGCGTTTGCAGAGAGATGTGGAGATAAGGAATGCTATCAAATTAAAGAATGGATTGGTATCATGAAGGCGCATTTTATTGATGAAAAGATGCAATCCGAGTTGCAGGAATTTCAGGAAACAATGAAAGAGGGAATAAAGGAAATACACAATAAATTGCAGAATATGGATATAGATGACTGTTTTAATGAAAATCCAGTTCGATATCGCACAAATTTTATCCCTAATGGATATGCATTGGAAAAACTGCATTATCTCGAAGATATATTTATGGGTATGCCAGATGAAGAAGCCTACAAATTGATTGAAAAAGGTGGAGAGCCTTTTATAAATGATAGGTTAAATTCAATGCTTTCAATTATTTCCCAAGCTCAGGCTTCTGATTTATCGGAAGAAGAAATGATGGACGTTGCAAGGGAAATTGATTATAGATTTAAGGTCACTAATTCGGAATGGGCGAGGGTGCAACTGAAAATAATAGAGTCATATTTTGCAAATGCTGTGGAGTTTGATTATTTTTTGGACGATTGGTATCTGTATTTGCAGATAAAGATTGCTTTTTGGCGTATGTCTAAGAAAATATAAAAGGGAAGATGTGATTTTATGCCTATTAATGAAAATACATTAGAACAGGTAATTATAACAGAATTACGGAAAAATGGATACGAATATTTCTATGGACCGGATATCAGTAGAGATTATCATGAGGTGATACTTAGAGATGTTTTTGAATCTGCTATGTTTAAAATAAATCAGGGGATTAAGACCAACATGGTAGAAGAAGCCTACAAGTCTATTAAAAACCTTGGCTTGCTTAAATTAGAGGATATGAATGCGGCTTTTCATAAATATCTGATTGAGGGCGTTCCTGTCAATTATCGTGTGAGTGGGGAGCTACTTACTTATACGGTAAAGTTGATTGATTTTGCAGAACCAGAAAGAAATGAATTTTATGTCGTCAATCAATATACTGTGATTGAGTATAAGAATAAGAGACCGGATGTTTTGGTATTTGTGAATGGTATTCCATTGGTATTGTTTGAACTGAAAAATATTACGAATGAAGAGGCTACAATTGAAAATGCATATAAGCAGGTCAAAAACTATCAAATGGATATCCCGTCTTTGTTTTATTACAATGCTTTTAATGTAATCAGTGACGGCTTGGATACCCGTATGGGAACAATCACGTCTGATTTTACCCGGTATATGGTGTGGAAATCGGAAAATGGAGAAAAACCGGAAGAGGGAGGACTTAATTATTTTTCGGTTCTTTTGAATGGTGTATTTCCGAAAGCAAGGCTTTTGGATTTGATACGGAATTTTATTGTTTTTCAGAATAGCAAGGGAAAGACAATCAAAATCATTGCCGGATACCATCAGTATTTTGCGGTGAGAAAAGCGGTGGAGCGAACAAGGAATGCTCTGGAGGAACATAGCAGAAAGGTCAGGGTAGTGTGGCATACGCAGGGCAGTGGGAAGAGTCTGTCTATGGTATTCTATACGGGGTGCATTGTCAGTAATCCGAAATTTAATAATCCCACTATTGTAGTGTTGACAGACAGGAATGATTTGGATAATCAACTTTTTGACACGTTTTGTTCCAGTTCCAAGCTGTTGCTGCGGCAGACTCCGAAGCAGGCAAAGAGCCGGGAGCATTTGCGGGAACTGCTAAAAGTAAAGGCTGGTGGTATTATTTTTACTACTATCCAGAAATTTGAGGAAAGCAGTGAAGTATTGAGTGAGCGGAATAATATCATATTTATGGCAGATGAGGCGCATCGTTCTCAATATGGTCTGGAGGGGAAACTTGATAGGGAAACAGGTGAATGGAAATATGGTATGGCAAAGTATATGAGGGATTCTCTTCCGAACGCTACATTTATCGGATTTACTGGGACACCTATTGATTTTGATGACAGGTCAACAGTGGATGTCTTTGGGGAATATATTGATATTTATGATATGACGCAGGCAGTAGAAGATGGGGCAACAGTTCCGATTTATTATGAAAACCGTACTGCGAAGATAAAGCTGAATGAAGAACTGCTGAAAAAGATAGATGCAGAATACGAAAAAATGACAAGTGAAGCATCAGAGACGGCGATTGAAAAATCAAAGTCAGACTTGTCTACCATTGAAGCGATCATAGGCTCTAAGGAAAGGCTGTCTCTTTTGGCGGATGATATGATTGCCCATTATGAAGACAGACAGTATGTGCTTACGGGCAAGGCTATGATGGTGTGTATGAGTCGGCGGATTGCCATCAATCTTTATCGGATTATTCTGGAAAAGCGGCCGGAATGGAAACAGAAAGTGAAAGTGGTTTTGACATCCAGCAATCAGGATGATGAGGACTGGCATGATATTATTGGGAACAAAGCGTACCGAGATGGTCTTATGCTGGAATTTAAGGATGATACCAGTGAGTTTAAAATTGCAATTGTGGTGGATATGTGGCTGACGGGTTTTGATGTTCCATCTATGGCGACTATGTATATTGATAAGCCGATGAAGGGTCATAATCTGATGCAGGCAATCGCCCGTGTCAACCGTGTGTACAGAGATAAAGAGGCGGGATTAATTGTTGATTATATAGGTATGGCGGCGGAGTTGAAAAGTGCGTTAAGCCAGTATACCAAGCGTGACTAGGACAAGATCCCGGATTTGGGACAGGCATTGTCCATAGCGATAGAGAAGCTGGAAATTATGCGGGATATGTTCTACGGATTTGATTATTCTGATTTTTTTGGTGTAGACGATTCGGTGCGTCTTATTGTGATAGCGAATGGGGTTAATTTTGCCCTAGGGATGGAAGAAGATGAGCAGAAAAGTTTTATCCGGGAGGCTACAGCCCTTAGTCAGGCGGAAACGCTTTGCCGGAGTATGCTTGATGCCAGGATAAAACAGGAAATTGAATTTTTTAAATGTGTGAAGGCTGGAATCTGCAAGACTGCGGGACGGATGGGGATTACGACAAATGAGATAAACGCAAGAATTATGAAATTGCTGGAGCAGGCGATTGAGCAGGATGGTGTTTATAATATCTTTGCGGAGGCGGGGAAAAGGAATCCTGAGATTTCGATTTTATCAGAGGAATATATGGAGAAAATCCGAAGGATGAAGCACAAGAATATTGCTGCGGAGATGCTGCGGAAACTGTTGGAGGATAATATCCGTGTATTTGCAAGAACCGGAGTTGTGAAGTCACAGCTCTTTTCGGAGAAGATGCAGAAAATATTAAAGATGTACAATAACAGACTGATTACCAGTGCAGAGGTGATTGAGGAATTATTGAATCTGTCAAAAGAGATGACAGAGGCTTACAAAGCAGGGGATGAAAAAGGACTGTCTACGGAGGAATTGGCATTTTATGATGCACTTGTGGCAGATCCCGAAGTCCTTAGAAAGATGCAGGATCAGGTTTTGATTGAAATGGCGCAGGAATTGACGGAATTGATCCGTAGGAGCAGGACGGTTGATTGGGATAAGAAGGAGTCTGCCCGTGCTTATATGAGGACACAGGTGAAACATCTTTTGCGAAAATATAAGTATCCACCGGAGAAAGCCAAAGGCGCTGTTGATATTGTGATAAAACAAGCGGAATTGATGAGTGGCAATATAAAGCCGATAGTTGCGGATTATGATTTTCAGACAAGAACAGAGCTTTCGATGGTAGCGGAAGATTCAGTGCCATATGGTGAGAAACCGAAACTGTGATTGGCGTTAAAAGAGAGTTTTTTAACAATATAGAAGTGTTTGTTAGGAACAGTCAGATTATTCTGGCTGTTTTTCTTTGCATTGTTGAAAAAGAGAGAAAAATTTTTTGCATTTTCACTTTATTCATTTACAAGTTTGTGACATATTTTATTATGATAGAAGTAGAAAAAATCAGTTGTGGTTAGATTTTGCTAAAGGAAAAGGGTGATAGGTGAATATTTCATGAGAGATTAATTTTTGGAACAGATTGGTTATGTATTTGCCTCTGTTAATGTCAAGTCAATATTTTTTGCATAAGGGCATCAGAAGGTAGGAGGTGGTTCTTATCAGAAAGATGAAATGCCCAAATCAGAAGTGCAGGAAGCGTGTCTGCGATATTGGAATAATGAATGTGGGAAAGATTATTGTGGAATTGAAGTGTCCAGGATTGTCAGGGTATGTTGGAAGTCAATGGAAAGAAGAAAAGATACATAAATGAAAAGAGAAGCGGGGACATTATTCCTGCTGTTTTTTGTATAGACAGGATTTTAAGATTCAAGCATTTTTTTGAAAAAATACTTAGATTATCAGTGGAATTTTATGGAAATATTTTATTTGAAGAAAAATTTTTTTAGTAAAAAATTCTGTTTAGTTAATTTGTAAATTTGGTAATACGAGGGGGTTAGGGGGATTTTCACCTTATGAGCAATTTTTACAGATTTTCATTCATGGAAAATTTGTAAAAAAAGTGCCTATGGACGTCCATAGGCAGTGCTTGCTATTCCGCCCTGTGTCATGACACAGGCAGTGCTTGCTGTTTCAGTATGGACAGTAAGCAGGGATTAGTCTGCAAGGCAGTTTTTCTTTAAGGTTGCTAAAACCTCATATAGATATTAGCACTCAATTTTATCAAGAAATTTTGAAAAAGATTTTGTAAATAGGAAGGTTTTTTGCATATTTACCATTTAGAATATAACTGGGGCTGAGTGGAAGGAGGGAGTGGCAGTGACCGCCGCAGACCGCAGAATGGAGATTATCAGTATTCTTGTGGTCAGCGGTCATACTACATCAAAGGAGCTGGCTCAGGAATTTGGTGTTACAAGGCGAACAATATTGCATGATGTTTCAGTCCTCTCATATGGGTATCCCATATACACAAAGCTGGGGGAAGGTGGGGAATTTTTATCATGAACAGCTACAAGCCATACAATAACACACGCACTCCTTTAGAGCAGGAAAGGCTAAAAAAATGTATGATGCGGCAGAGGGGAAGATAAAAAAATCCTCGAACGTGTCCTGCGGAAATATGGGGCATATAAGCTGGAGTTGTAGCTGAATGAAAAACTGAATATTGTTATACATACAAGACGTGAGGATATGCGTAGCCACTATGTAGGTGCGCCATGATATGCCTGCCCTAATTCGTTTTGGGGTGAACGTGACGGAATGGAAATCATATATTGAAGCAAAGGCATGGAGCGATAAAAACCTGACAAAATGCACAGCAGTTGTGCGGGGCGATGAAGCATATCCGTGATAATGATACTTCTGAATTTTGGTTGAAATTCAGTCATAAAATGACGGTGCAATTCCGATGTGGGCAGCGTAATGACCTGCCACTTGTATGTGATTTATCTGATTATGGAATGGGAGAAAGTGACAGGGAATTTGTAATCTTTTTTAGTGCAGCAAAACAGCGTAAAGGCAATTATGAACGTAACAGTTTGTAATTGCTTTTTTTGCGTTTTAAGGGAGGAAATTGAATGGTAAATAAGAAAAAAATCAGGAAAGAGAAACGGGAAAAGCCGACAAGGATTGTCGTGGAGCGTGTCTATCTTGGCGGTCAGAGCATGGAGGACGCTTTCCGCAAAATCAATGAGGAAACAGTCAAGGAAAATATTACTGAAATCTTGGCAAAAACGGTTTAACTTTTGGGGCGGTCATGCTATAATACTTATAGTGTGTTTCGCCCTTTTATGGAGGTAGGAAGATGAAAGGGAACGGAACAAAAATTACAGCTTTATATTGCAGACTGTCACAGGACGATGGGAATGTTGGGGACAGCATGAGTATCCAGAGCCAGAAAGCTATCTTAGAAAAATATGCAAGGGAAATAGGAAAAGCTGCTTATTCTTTCTATGTGGATGACGGCTATTCGGGAACAAATTTTCAAAGATCGAGTTTTCAGAGAATGATAGCTGATATTGAAGATGGGAAGATTGATACGGTTATCACAAAAGACCTCTCCCGTCTTGGAAGGAATTATCTTGAAAGTGGCGCATACATTGAAGTGTTTTTCCCACAGCACCATGTCCGTTACATCGCAGTCAATGACGGTGTGGATTCCGAGCAGAACGGAGGGCTTGACATCACGCCTTTTAAGAATATCCTGAATGAATTTTATTCAAGGGATATTTCCAAAAAGGTCAAAAGTGGGAAGCATATACGGGCGTTGGAAGGTAAATTCATGGGAACAACCGCACCATTTGGTTACAGGAAAGATCCGCAGGACAAAAACCATTTAATCGTTGATGAAACAACTGCACCCACTGTCAGGCTGTTATTCAGTCTTGCCTTGAAAGGATACGGAACAAACCGTATTGGGAAAGTGCTTTATGAGAGGAAAATCCCAAAGCCGAGCTATTACAAGCAGGAGTTTTTCTCACAGCATGATACGGG
>ERZ808049.278-NODE-278-length-35600-cov-19.479548_pt1 | contig 35600 bp, 30 predicted proteins | sample MGYA00380198_ERZ808049 | MGnify/ENA primary metagenome ERZ808049 (study PRJEB31490, sample SAMN06133414) | mouse gut metagenome | isolation source: Z2_2 | host: mice | place: China: Chengdu | collected 2015-05 ...
AAATGCCACAAGGCAGGCATTTTGGCGCTGGCTCCGACACCATGCAGCAAGTGCATGGTGCGGGTGTGAAAAGTAACATGCAAAGTCCTGAGACTGAATTGTAACTAATTTTCACATTGATTTTATAAGCATATTATGCTAAAGTATGCATAGGATTTGTAGCATCAGTTACTTTTCTACAGTTCCTAAGAAAGTTTAAAAAGGAAATCATAAAAATGAATCACATTCTATCAGATAAGAAAATAATATTCTTCGTCGCTGCAATGACTGGCGCTGCCTGTCTATCTGGCTGCGGTAAGGCGAGCGACGAGGAGAAAGCACTGGCAGTTTTTTCAACTTCTGTGTCCGAATTTGCAAATTACATAAAAGATACCGACGAAAAAATAAACAGTCTTGACGCCAGCCAAGAAGAATCTGTAACAGAACTTTTGGAAATATTAGATGACATGGAATACCAGTTTGCAAACTTCTCGCAACTAGAAACACCCTTGCAATACGCAGGTGTATCAAATCTAGCCAGACAAGCAAGCACAGATATGTCTCTTGCCGTATCTTACTATCACACAGCATATGAGTCAGAACCTTTTGACGAAAATTATGCAACTGCGGCTTATCAGTGCTATTCAAATTCCATTGAGTATATCCGATACATTGGATATCTGTTAAAAGGAGAAAAAATACCGGAGAACGATCATGTCACGGTATATGAAGAATTAAATGACGAAAACATTCTCGACAAATGGCTGTCAGGAGATGGCGAAAACGAAGCGACTCCTGTCAATGCCCCAGAAGCCGCCAACTAAATCGAGTAGGGAAGTCCCATCTTCCCCTACTTGCCGCGCCGAACGCGGGCAGCTTTCGCTGCATATTTTCTTTCCGCGTCCGTGTACATAAATATTTCTAACATCGAATCTTTCGATTGGATATTATTCATTCCCCTTAAATTCACGCACTCTTCTATCAGTGTCTTTCTGTGCGAGATACGAAAAAGCCAGAAGCACCAAATCAGAACCTCCATCATAAATCATAGCAGCTCCTAAAAGAACCATTGTAATCTCATATGCAGTAAATGGGTTTAACACTAACAGCAGACCAACCACCATTGTAAGAATAGCTGCAATCAGTGCAATCCACCATTTATCACTCCCCGCCTTTTTAATATCCAGTGTATACTGAATATCCATCAATCCATGAATCAATACTATCACTCCAACCACCACTGGAATAATAGACAGCACAATACGCGGCTGTGTACAAATCCAGATGCCAAGAAGGACTAGCACAATTCCCATAAGCATATTAAATTTGTTGTAAAATCCAAGCCGCTCACCGCGCAAAAAACTAATTAACTGAATGGCTCCCATCAAAATCAGCGCCCCGCCAAGCAAATAACACAACAAAACACCTAAAATATGCGGCCATATCACAAGAACCAGCCCTAGCAATACCATAATTACCGCATTGATTAAATAATTGTGTTTCATATCCTGTATAATTGATTTCATATACAATACCTCCTTATAAACAGGATTATTTTTAATTTCGTATAGAAGTATTGTAGCATATTATTTTAAAAAATAATACTGAAATTTTTATATATTATTTTTCCTTCCATCTAAAACACTAAAACTCTAAAACACCCACTCGTACAATATTGCAAGCAATTCCCGCGCATAATATGTCGGCAGCAGCCATAATGCTGTGTCTGCTGAGACAGCACCGTGTTCTAATCCAAGGCTGTCCGCAACCTTTCCAGCCCTGTACTCATGAAAATTATTAGTGGCTATCGCAATCTGTTCCTCAAGCCCATGTTCCTTTATAATCTCATAAGAAAAAGCAAGATTTTCCCGCGTTGTAGTAGACTTGTCCTCCTTGTAAATTCGATCAGGAGCAATGCCATTGTTTACTAGATACAAATACATACATTCCGCCTCAGAAATCGTCTCATCTACTCCTTGACCACCCGACACAACACATGCCGAATCGGGATTGGCATTTAAGTATTTTAATGCTGCTTTCAAGCGCTCTTCCAGTGTGATGCTCGGTCGTTCTCCATATACTTTGCACCCCAGTACAACCACAGTAGCATTTGAATCTGGCTTAGTGCTTGCTGCTCTTATCATCAGTGTTGTCATTACAATCACAAGAACCACTCCAGCTATCATTCCTGCTGCGAAAATGCCCAAAATTATTTTTCCAATTCTCTTCTGCCAAAAAGTATGTATCCATCTGTGTACTGACGGCAAAAACAGTGCATAGAGTATCAAACAGACACAAAGCACAATACCTACTGCATTTCCTATATTGAGTATTCTTCTTCTAAGTACCGGAAGAAAAAAAACGCTAAAACTAGCTGCACCAAATAAAAATAATAGCAATCTTACAATAACATTCCAAATTTTCAATGATTTATCCTCTCCATATTTCCTCTGAATAGGGCTGTGCAATCAAGTAGAGAAGTTCCATCTTTCCTACTCGCCGCGCGGGACACGTGCAACAAAGCTGCTAATTTCCTTACGTGTCCCTGTGCGTAAAAAGACGGCAGAAATTTCTGCCGCCCAATTTTTGTTTGAAGTTTCTAATTACAATTCCTGACTAAACAGCTCTGTGCCATTGCTTGTCCTATAAATAATCTGTACCACAAGGTCTGAAGCACCAATTGTCTTTTTCAGTTCATCACGCATTGGCTCAAACTGATCCTTAAGACCATCATACTGCTGCTGCATTTGTGTTTCCATCGCAACTTTCTGCTCATCTGTCAAATCACTACCATCTGTGTTAAGTGTTTCTGTTGAAAGTATGAAGACCATAGACAATGTATTGCCTTCTGCTTCAAACTCCGTTGTCATCGCACCATTAAACATTGTGTTAAACAGATTCACATAAGTAGAAGCTTCTTCAGAATTTACCCAATCCTCAGCAGTCATGCCACCCTCTGCATCTGCCTTTGCTGTATCTTCTGTATCTGCCTTTTCTGTATCTTCTGCATCTGCCTTTGCTGTATCTTCTGTATCTGCCTTTGCTGCATCTTCTACAGTATTTGTAACTGCTGCTGACTCTGCTGGTGCCTTATCATTATCTTTTGAACCACATGCTGTCACTGCAAACATCATTGATGTTACAACTGCTACTGATAAAATTACATTAACAATCTTCTTTTTCATTCTATATTCCCCCTTCTCATGAAAAATCAATCATAAATAATTGTTTAATGTCTTAACAATTTAGCAGTTTATCACGAATCAATTCTTGTGTCAACTTCCAAAACATATTTTCGTAGTGTTGTTCAGAATAACATTATTTTACCCTCAAATTTAGTGCAACTTACACAACTATAGATAAACAATAGTTTAAAATAGTTGTAAATTTATTCCTCTGGCTTGATAGGTACATACTCCACACTACTGTTGCGATCAAATGGAAGCGTTATAATACCATTCCCTTCTGTGGCCTCTCCAATCTCCTGATGAGTCCACACTGTCTTACCGCAGCTATCCAGCAGAAAATAATGCCTAGATGCCCATGTATGGTCTTTCTGAAGCCGAAGTTCTGTGATAACATATCCCAATGTATCCGCATGCCCCAAAAATCCAGAGACATATGTCTTTAAAAATACAACTGGCGTCTCCTCATTTTGAAAAGTAATCACATTACATCCACTGATTGCATCTGCCATAATCTTTTCTCCAGAAGTTTTATTTTGTATTACATTTTTAAATTCAGCCAGATTTCGGTCATAAATTAAATCCAGTGCATCCATCATAATTGTTGCGACTGTCTGGTACTGTTTTCCTTCCCCAAGCTGAATTAAAAGCTGCGGTTTCTCACTGTCTGACTCTACATAAGTACCAAAGATAGGAAAACCGTTTTCCTCCCTATAACTATCTGGAAGCGGAATCTGTTCGTTCGTCTTTGTATCTGTCACTCTCAGCGCATATCCTCCATCACCACCATTGTATTTCAAATCCACCAATTCAATTTGCTCCTCTATGCCGTCCCCATCCAAGTCAGCTTTTTGCGAAAAATCTGCATCAAACGCAAATTCATGGTGATTTGGAAAAATCGCTTCAAGCCGTATGGCATCTTCCCTTGCGATCTCTCCTACATTCTGACTCGTAATCTTATATGGAGCAATAGAAGCTGTATCAGAAACCTTTGAATTTTCTGTACTTGGAACCCAGATACCATCTGTTCCATAAGGCTGCAGCATTTGTACCGAGACAGAACTTCCATCTTCATAAAAATCAAGTGTCACGGTACAGCGTGCTATATCTGTGTCAGACTTTGTGACACGAGTTCCCACCTTATTCGGATTATTTAATAGATTTAACAAAAATACCGCTGCGGAATCTGGTTCAAACAATTTTTTATACCAATCGCTGGTTGGATTTTCTTTTGCATTTCTATTCAGATCTTCTCCGGCCCCATTGAACGAATAATAATCCATCATTGTACCAGTAATGCCATTTGGATACGCTTTATTGTACTCTTCGGCGATACAGATTCCCTCCATAAACTGTAGTGTTTCCGATGTGATAATACATGCATTTTTGTCCATTTTATAGGTAAGTATTTCGTGCCATACAGTCACATGCGGGTCAGATACCCATGCATAATACAATATCTCCGCGGAACGCTCTGTTAAACTGACAATCTGGTAATTACTCGCAGTATCTCCCCAAGGCCACGGACTTGACCAGCCAAACGATGCGGTATCTTTCTCCCCATCAAAACTTTGGCTTAACAATTCTCTTCCCAATAGATACTCTTGCACTTCCGTGCTGGCAAATTTTACAATGGTTTCGGCATCACGATTACAAAATGCCTGTGCCCACTGCTCAATCGCTTCCTTTGCAACAAAGGCGGACTTCCATTCGCCCATGCTTAATTCCAACTTTGCAAGCGTCTCCTCAGAAGTTTCCAAACGTTGGATTGTGGTCTCCCAGTCCTGCTGCAAAGCTGTCTCCTCTTTAGAAGATGCTTGACTATTCAATTTCTCAAGCTGTTTTTGTAGAACACTCTTTTCTGCCGCAATCTGCTTTTGCATTGCTTTCATATCTACAATATTTTTCTGAAAATTCTGATCGGTCATTATAATATCCTGATTAATATCATTGGAAATCTTTTCTATCAAAGTTTCTGCTTCATGCAAAAGTCTTGATGCATCTGTCTTGACAAAGACCGATCCATCTACCACTGATTCATTAAAATTTTGTTTTGGATCGGTCAAAAGAACATCTGACGAATTTTGAGCATCAAACAACAAAGCACCATAGTCTGTAGTAATAAATTGATAGTGATACTTTTGGTCTTCTGTGACTGCAATCAGCCGATTGTTCTCAATCTCATAATCTCCATAGGAGAAATAAGAACTAAGAACATCATAGGAAAATGTAAATTTTCCATTTTGAGATAATTTCAAACTTGGAAGATTTTTTTGCTCTGGGAACTCCTCTGATGGCAAAAAGAGACTATAATCGCCATCTGTCGTGATTTTTGATGTTGCAAATTCATTATTTTCTGATTTCTTCTGCGTCATAAAACATACTGGAACAACAATGCATGTTAACACTGCTGCCACCAAAATCCAAAATGCAGGCTTTTTGTAATTCAGCACATTTTTCACGCGCTCTTTCACACTGACTTCGCCAAAGGCAACTGGACATGCCGTAATCACACGACGATTGACTGCACTGTTGAGCAGCGCCTGCGAATATGCCTTTTTGTGATCAGTGCCAAGCTCCCGAATAACACACTCATCACAAATCAGTTCAATATCCTTACAGAGCATAATATAGGCAACCCACACAAAAGGGTTAAACCAATATACTGACAAGAGCAAAAATCCAACAGGCTTTATTAAATAGTCTTTTCTCTTTCTATGTGTCATTTCATGTCGAATTACATAGGGTAGCTCCTCACTGCAAATACTATTTGGAATGTAGATACGCGGACAAACAATTCCAAATAAAAATGGACTATTTAGTGTATCGCTTTGATATATTTTTATTACATTTTCTATTTTGCTATTGTTCTCTAGTGTAATCTCTAATGGCACAGACATCTTGACACGATTTCTAAGCCACAGCCAGCTAAACAACAGATAACCAAACATCAAAACCATTCCGGCAAGCCAAATTGGTGTACAAATTTCTACTACGGTCAATGATTTCAGTATGTCTTTTTCTTCAAAAGGAACATTTTCATTTGGAACCGACTGCGTAACTGCTTGTTCCACTGGCATTGTTCCATTACTATCTGACTGTATTGGCTGATAAAGATATTCCTCCACCATTGGCGTATCTGGAACCAGACTAAATATAGACTCGACAGAAAACGGCACAATTAGACGAATTCCAACCAGCAGCCACAAAAAACTGCGCATCCTTTTTGGCGCTTTCCGCAGCAGGAACCGCACTAGCAAAACCACCAAAATCAGATAGCTTGCGGAACTGCTCATATGAAAAATATTAACAAATAATTTCTCCATCGCCTTTCCTCCACAATGTACTAATCCTTATAATTGTCAATAATTTTCTGAATCTCATCAATTTCCTGTCTGGATAGATTCTTTTTGCGCGTAAACGCCGCAATAAAACTAGGAAGCGATCCGGAAAATGTCCGCTCAACAACCTCTGTGCTCTCCGCTGACTGTGCATCCTCCCTAGAAACCAGCGATGTCACAACTGCATCCTCCGATTTTAGGACGCCGCGCTCAGAAAGCCTTCGTATAACAGTGTAGGTTGTAGATTTTTTCCACTCCAATCTCTCCCTGCACAACCGAACCAGTTCACTGCTTGTCACCGGCTCATTCTCCCATAAAATCTCACAAAAGCGGTATTCACTCTCAAATATTTTTGGCACTTCCATTTTCTTTCCTCCATTCTGTACGCAAAAGGTCTAATGCATTAAACTCAATTTTAGTTTAACACATTAGACCAATGCTGTCAATGATATTTCAAATCTAAGTTGTAATTTTATATGTTATTATCTTTTCATAAAATGACACGATAACGCCGAAAAAAGAATCCCTTCCAGCACAACACATACAATCATTTCTGTCAACATTTTATAAAGCCCTGTAAGTGTAGAAAGGTTTCCAAGAAGAAATAAATACCCTGCTGCCAGAGTCACTCCTGTTAGCGTCAATCCATAGATAACTTTATGGATTCTGCATCCGCGAAGTCGCAAAAAATTCGATAAGATAAAAATACCAAGCTGGGCAGAAGCTATCATTCTAAGCCATCGATTCAAGTAAAAACCTGTCTCCTCCAATGGTATGTTAAACACATAGTCCTCTCCTCTGCCAATCGGAATACTCCAGAAAATAATAATTGCAAAGTACACTCCAAGCAGCACAATACTAATCCCAATAAAAATCCACGATAACTTTGACTCTTTAAACGGCCCTATATTCCATGAAGCCAAACCATATGCAGCAAAAAGAACGAATGGAAAAGACAGATACAGCAGATTAATTCCAAGTGGCATTTGAGCGTCCTGTATCACCAAAAATCCGCCCATTATTGCAATTGTTAACAGCAATATACTGAGAACTTCCTTTTTTATATAATGTCTTTTTATCTTCTTAAAATACGAAATTCTTTTTGCTCCTCCTTGCTCGTCAGTAAGCTTGACACTCTTTAATAACTCCAATTGTGCACGGCATTGTTCACAATTTTTTAGATGGGCGTCAACAAGGTTTCTGCTCTCCTCCGAGCAGATTGCATCCAAATACGATGGCATCAAATCTTTGATTACACTGCAATCTAAATCTTTCATTCGCTTTCCCATTCCTTTCTTTTAATAGCAATTGTTCTTTACTGCGATAAAAGTCACTCTTGCCCAGTTCTCACACCTACTCATCATACCGCAAGATCTCCTCTGTATATTTTCGCTCCATATCATGTTTTAGCTTTCGGTTCTCCACAGTCTCGAATATAATCGAGAAATCATAATCTGCCGGATATAATTGCTCTGCTGCCACATGAAGTTTGACACGCTTATGGTTAATCCAGATTTTCTTGTCTGGCAATTGGACGCGCAAAACACCTTTCTCGTTCACAGGTTCACACACAATACCAATCTTTTTATCAGGAAATATCATCACACTATCTCCAAGACAATACTTTGTGCTAAGATCTGTTTTGGGGCTTGTCTTTTTTACCTTTGTAATCTTGTGTACGTCTTGCTTCTGAACAATGTTTTTCTGGCTTTGGAAATGATAATTTTCTACTGCTGCCTCACCATAAGCCGCTCTGACAGCCATTTTCAACATTTCATTCGGCATACCTAGCCTGTCAGCAATATAAAACGCACAGCTCTCACCTGCTTCCCCAATTATCATTTGATAGGTTGGTTTTAAGGTCTCTTTATCAAAAGTCATTCTCGCATTGATAATATCCTGTGCTTTGTCCGCGTACTCTTTAACTTCAGGATAATGTGTTGTGACAAGGAACAGACAATCACTTTTGCGAAGTTCCTCCAATATTGCAATCGCAATGCCCATGCCTTCTGTTGGGTCAGTACCAGAACCCATCTCATCCATAATCACAAGGCTATCGCGATTGACTTCGCGCAGTACTTCCAGCACATTTTTAATGTGTGCCGAAAAAGTCGAAAGGTTCTCCGTAATGTCCTGACCATCACCAATATCACAAAGATAACTACTGTTCATGCAAATGTCAGCTTCTTTACAAGCAACGTGAAGTCCACACTGTGCCATAATGCAACTGAGCATAACTGTTTTGATTGCTACTGTTTTTCCACCTGTATTCGGTCCTGTGATTATGATTCCTCTTGCCTGTTCGCCAATCTTAAACTGTAACGGAACATTTATCGTCCTATCCATTAATGGGTGCCTTGCGTCTTTTAAAATAATGCGGCGTTTTGTATTGATGGCTGGCTCCACAGCGTCCATGTCCAAACTAAGTTTTCCTTTGGAAAAAATAAAATCCAGCTTTTCCATAATACGAATATTTTCATTCATTTGCGAGATAGACTCCGCTACCATTGCAGTCAATGTATATAGAATGCGATAAACTTCGTTTTCCTCACTGATGCACAATAACTGTAGTTCTTCATAGTATTTTGCAACACTGACTGGCTCAATAAAAAATGTATTTCCTGTAGCTGACTTGTCAACCACAGTTCCCGATATCTTGAATTTATATTCTTTTTTCACAGGAACACATATTCTTCCATTGCGTGTAGTGCAATAGCTATCTGCCATGTATTCCTTGTTTGTGCGCATTAGTTGTTCTGCCTTTTGCTTCATCTGCTCTTGGCAGCGAACAATATCACCCCTGATTTGTTTGAGTTCTTTGGAAGCATAATCGTCAACTGCACCATTTCTAATTTGGCGGCAAATCTCCTCTCGAAGTGTCTCTACCGCGTCAAGATTCTCTTCATAGTAGGCAAGAGGATTCTCATACTGTTTCCCTCGATCAAGATAGTCTTTTAAACGCCGGACAGCAACCAGAACTTTCTCTATCCGTTCTAGCTGATAGGGGGTCAAACAGTCTCCTTTTTCAGCAATCGTCAAAATCTCTTTCGCTTCCGCGACATTCTGCAAAGGAGGCGTGCCAAGCTTTTCCATAAGCAATCTACTATTGGTGGTATCTCGAAGATGTTTTCTCAATTCCTCTTCCACCAGATAACAGGAAACCTCCGCAATCATTTCCTTTGCAAAATCTGTGACTGCAAGTGCCTCCCAGGCTTCCTTAATTTTATCAAATTCAATTTGTTTTTCAATGTTCATTTTTGTTTTCCTTTCTATAAAAATCTATTTATGAGCTTGCGCTATTATAGTGTTTCAAACCGCATTTCCATAGACACCACATACAACAATATGGAACGTATCATAATCTCCTTTCCCTATAATATATTAACAGCCTCTTACAACGCAAAAAAGACCATGGTCGCCTAGACGCGTCTATACCATGGTCTTTTCTCTTGACAAAATAACAAAATACTTATGCAACTACATAGGAAAAGATTACTTCCCGTGTGCATAAAAAAACATGACCATACAGCCATGTTCTAATGATTCAAAAATATATACCATCATATAAAACAATTGTAAGGCGAAAACGTCAATAGCATTCGCTATCGACAACTGGGCAGACTTTCAGCATAAAATTCAAAAACGCCAAAAATCACCCTGCAATATTTACTTTGCAATCTTCTCCATTACAATTAAATTTAACATGCAAAATCCTCCATAAATATAATAGAACCAGTTTTTATCAACTGTTCTTAAGGAACTGTTCAGAAATATTCTGTGCAAGCTGTACATGTTATTTTTGAACAGTTCCTAATTATCATACTTGTAAAATAGCTTATTGTCAAGTCTATTTTCCTACAATTCTGTGACTAGCACACCGTTTTTTAATCCTCGTATGCAAACAGCGAGTGCTTGGTATATGAGGAATTAAAAAACGGTGTACTAGCAACCATACATTTTTTTCAAACACTTTATAATGCCTTCTCGATTTTTTGCTGATTTCATAAAAGCTTCTGGTCAAAAATAGATACTCTATAATATCGCTCACATTGGTTCTCCACTTGGCAAATCTATCATAACTGCAACACCACATCGAAACGGTCCAGCACTTCCTTACTTGTGTCATGCGTTATCACAATAACGATTTTATCCCGAATACCAAAAATCATATGAAAGATTTCATTTGCTGTATCCGCGTCCAGATTACTGGTCGGCTCGTCAAACACAAGAACATCATAGTCATGTACCATAAAGCGGGCAATGTCAATCCGCTGCTTTTCCCCAAAAGATACTTCACCAGAATCAGATGCATCAATTTCCTTTTGCACAAACGCACTGTCAAACTTTAAATCCCGGCATATTTGATTGACTTCCCCATCAGATACCCCATCTCTGTAGAGTATAATATTATCTTTGACTGAACCGTCAATCAGAAATTCATTCCGCTGAATATAACCAATCTTTTGATAAATACTGTCAGAATCAAGCGTTCTAATGTCCTGCTGATTTATCATAACCGATCCCTCATACTCACTATCTGTCAAATATTTCATTAGCAGATGCATTAATGTCGATTTTCCTTTTCCAGATTCACCAATAATCGCATATTTCTTGCCCGCCTCAAACAGCATATGAAATCCCTGAAATATTTCCTTATCTCCAAATTGAAGATTAACATCCTGAAATTCAATCTTCTGCACTTGTCCTATAATTTCCTTCTCCAGATTCTCTTCTATTATCTGTTCCTGATCAATACGACGAATAATTTCTTTCGTTGTTCCCATTAAATTTTTTTCCTGTACAAAAAGCTGCAACGGCGAAAACACACCATTCAAAAGCTGCACAGCCGCAATCAAAAGTCCCACTGTCATATCTTCATGCAAAACAAACCAAATGCCCACAGCCATACACAGAAGCTGTGAAAGCATTCCAATAGCCATTCCAATATTATTCGATACAATTTTTGCAAACAGATAATGCATTCTCGATTTTTCATACGCACAATCTTTTGCATTCAGTTTTTCTCGAAAAAGTTTTCCCAGCCCCAAAAGTTTTACCTGCTCAAAACCCTTTAAATAATTTTCAAGCAACGTCATATAGATACTGTTGCTGTGCGTATATTCCACCGTCTTTCTCGCCATAATTGTTCCTGGAATCTGAGAGAGCATCACGGTAATAAATGAAATCATGACAAAAGACAGCCCAAGTTTCCAGTTGATTACAAAGATAGAAAGCAGACACACTACAGCAGATAGAATATTAGAAACAATATCGCATTTTGGCATCAAGTAATTGTCTACCACAAGATCAATATCCTTGGAATACAAACTTAGATAATGTCCATTTTTCTCAGCCAAAAATGTTTTTAGCTCCTTTTGATAAAGCGCTTTATAAAGATTTGTCTTTAAAGAATGTACAATTTTATTGACATAGATAATTTCTGTATAATTATATAAAAACGATACAATCAGCCAGCACACTGCCATATATATACAAGACAATATCGTTGTCTGAAGAGAATCTGTTGGGTCAATCACCACATCAATCACCTTTCCAAGGCAAAAGGAAAACCGCGCCATAAAAATTGCCGCGATAAATCCCAAAATCACTGTTAAAATATAAATTCCCCTGTACCGTTTTTCTGCTGCTGCCATAACATTATTCTCCTTTTCTGTTGTATTTCTAATATGATTCCTATCATAAGAAAAAAGACCACCAATGTAAATAGGTTTCCATTAAGTGGTTTTCTTTTGGAGATAAGAGGTTGTTTTTAGAAACTCAAACTATCTGCCAGAAATTTGAAATCGCTCTTTCAGCTCTATCCTAAATGGTTTACAACCATTGTATAAACGCTGTCTTGTCTTGTTTGTTATATCCTGCCTGCTCATAAAATTTTAAGGTGCTTTCCTGTTTAGAACCTGTTAACAACATTATTTTATAGCAATTTTCTTGCAAGGCAATGTCACGCGCAAAGTCAAGGCAGGCAGTTGCCAATCCTCTTTTTCGATATCTCTTGTCTGTAATTACATTTTCAATTAATGCATAGGGGCGCTGTCCTCTTGTTAAGTTGGGTATAATAACACATACACAGGAGGATACAATTGTACCATCTTCATCTGCAACAATTATATGATGATTATTGTCCACAAGAATACTGCTCCAAATATCCATTATGCACTTATCCTTTTCGGGAAACGGATTGTCATGAAGCTGCATATACAATGTCATTAGTTGGTCAAAATCATTTTCTGTAATTTCTCTAATCATAATAACTACAAATCCTTTCTATTTTAACTCAATTCTTTATATTTTCTCCAACTACACACAATATAGAGTATCGTTACCACAGTCACAAAGAGAAAAATTCCCCACCATATCCACGGAAAATGAACTTGCATAAAGTCCAACTCGCTTGCTCCATTCACAATGAGTATAAAAGGAATCGTATAATAAAATGGAAAGACATGCCGAAAGAACCGCCCAATCAATACAGGCAATACGCAGCACAAAATTTTTCCAATGCGAACAACAATTTTGTTCCAAGTATCTGGCACCAGACACATCAGCGCAATCCCTGGCAAAAGTAAGATAATTAATTGACTTACCTGAAATATTATACCGCGAAAATTATCTCGTCCTATCACATTTAAGAAAACAGGCAGCACCAATCCCATAACTGATGCCACAATCGACTGAAATGGACTATTGCAGTGTGCCGAAAAATACAATGACAATGCAGCCGCTTCTATCATTCCAAAAAAGCCTTGCAGCAGATAAAACGACAGATACTTTTGTACACTCCAAGTAGAAGTGTTATGATAGCCATTCCAATCCCGTATATAAACATCTTCCAATACCTGACTACTAAAACAGTCCAGCCCATCCAGTCCAAAAACACTCCATACAAACAGGAAATCCAAAAGAACAATCACACCAAACACACAGACTGCGATTGTCATTCCTGCGGCAATTTTCGCAGCGATATCCTTCTGCTGCCCTTCTTTTGTGGTAAACAAAATCTGCTGCGTATTGTTATAAGTTTCTTCCGAATAAATCGGCGATAAGGTAAGGAGAATGAACACCATTCCCAAAGTAAGTCCAATTCCCAAAACGGCATGAAATACCTCCCAACCATATGTATATTCCAACAACAGCGGTTTTCCTGTTGCCGCACTTGCTTTTCCCAAATCTGTCTCTGCAATTGGATTGGTATGTGTTGCCACTTTATAATCATCATACGCACGAAAATATCCATCCGAAAACGCTTCCATAATAAACTCATTAAGATAATTACGATCTAAAAATCTACCATAATCCTCTTTCACGCCGCTTGGAAATCCGTATTTTTCCGCAATTGCTGTTACCTTTTCATCGGTTAACGTTCCTTTAAATTCCTCTGTAATCGTTCTGTTTATCTGAACTGCCCGCAGCCCTTCATATTCAACTCCATTTACCATTGCATAATTGTCTATAGCAAGTGTATACATAAATAACAGCAGAATCATAAGCGCTGCTGTGACACTAAATAGAAACAATTTTCTAGAACAAATTTTATATAATTCCATCTTGTACAATCTCATATGCTTCCTCCCGATTCCCAAGCCCCTCTATGGCGGCTGCGCTCACACAAATAATAATATAAATATGCATCCTCTAAAACAGGCTCTATAGCCTCCGCATTCTGATGCGGTTTCTCCTGTGACACAATCCGAAGTTCCACTTGCCCATCGCGCTCACAGCCTCTAAGATTACTTATTGCATATGTCGCATTCAGCTCGTCAGCTTCCTTCTCGGACACAACGCATTTCCACACACAACCAGTGACAGGTTCCAAAATCTGCGTCTGTGTCCCTGTCTTGATAAATGTCCCTTCCTTCATAATCATAATCTGGTCTGCGATATACTCCACATCCGATACAATATGTGTCGAGAGAATAACAATGCGGTCCTTGCCCAAGGCACTAATAATATTTCTAAAACGAACCCGCTCCCGCGGGTCAAGTCCTGCTGTTGGCTCATCTAAAATCAATATTTTCGGTTCGTTTAAAAGTGCCTGTGCAATGCCAATTCGCCGCAACATCCCGCCAGAAAATGTCTTTAATTTCTTATTGCGTGCCTCTATCAATCCCACTGTCTCAAGCAAGCTGTCAATTCTTTCTCTGGCAGTCTCTGGCTCAATCGCTTTTAATGCCGCGATATAATTTAGAAAGCGCACAGCACTAAAGTCTTTGTAGTAGCCAAAATCTTGTGGCAGATACCCTAAAAGGTTCCGATAGGCGCCCCCAAGCTGCTTGATAGGGATTCCATCACATGTTATCTTCCCCTGTGTTGGCTTTAGGATACCGACAATCATACGCATCAGGGTCGTTTTCCCAGCGCCGTTTTCGCCCAAAAGTCCATATACACCATGCTCAAAACTTACCGTCAAATTTTGAACTGCCTTCTTTTCTTGTTTTTTGTCTCTATATACTTTCTCCAATCCTGTCAACATTAATCTGCACATATGATTTCCCCCTTGTCCAATACGTGAAAAAATCGTTTGATTTGCACAGCAAAGATACCAATCCCTGCAAGTAATGCGACAATCCAGAAAACCGTCGCTGACGCTTCATATAACATGGGCATCGAAGCTAATATTCCCCAAAAAAATGTTGAGAAAATACCCACGGCAATCAACAGTAATATATTTCTCCTCCCAATCTCTGTAAGCATCACAGTCATACAGACACATTCTGTAAAAACAAAAGGAACAAGAATGTAAATACACGTCACCATAAGATTCTTTTCCAGTCTAATATTTGCAAAAACTGTAAAAATCATCAAGGCAGCAAGGCTGAGTAAACCGGAATAAGTCATCTGAAATGTGGCGAGTTGACGTACATTAAAGTAACTGACTGCCTCCAACTCCGTCATTCTTGAAAAAAACATACTGCCAACTTCCAAAAAAGATAATGCCCCAAGCACTCCTGAAAAAATCATCCCATATTTTTCCCAAGACTGTACATCAAACCAGTTTGTCCAGACCAGAACTACAATCCCGGCGCAGACTGCAAGATGCATCCATAATATATTCTTGTCCATATGCCGAATCTGTCCTTTTATAATCTGCCATCGCGTGCTAACTCTGTTTTCCTGTTCAAATTTTTGGACGCTAACACACTCTAGCGTCCCCTGTTTTCTGGACACATCAATTATGACACCGCTGTCATTTTTCACAAATAAATCCCTGATATCATCTGTCTTTTCACGCATAATCTCCTCCTATTTTTTTCCTAATATTGGCGATTCCAAGTCGAAACCGCGATTTTGTTGTCGAGAGAGGACAGCCAGTGATTTTGGCAATCTCATGAAATTTTAATTCATCATGAACCCGCAGTATTACAACCTCTCTCTGTTCCTGCGGTATGCTCTGTAACAATTCCTGCAAGTAAAATTCGCTGTCACAATCGGCAATCGTTTTGATATTATTCAAATATCCGCCCGCTTCCATGTTTTCTAGCATATCAAAAGAAACCGTATTTTCACGCTGTATAGACTGTCTGTGAAAATAATCACAACACAAATTACGTGCAATCATAACCAGATATGCTCTAAGATTTTTAGGATTGCTAGAATCCATGTATTTCATATACCGCAAAAATACTTCCTGTGAAATGTCATAGGAATCTGTCGGGTTGCCAGTATAATACCAGCAGAAACGATATATATCCTCATAATATGTTTCGACCGCCGACTGAACACGATCTCGCTTGTTTTTCTGATTAATCATTTGTCACCCCTGCAAGGAAAATTATCTTTATCTGTATACATTATATAAGACTTATTTTTTTCAAAAAAGGATTAACAGCTAAAAATTTTTTCTATATAATCGATTAGAAAGATTGAAACAGGTCTGCACATAAAGAAAAGGGTGTACAATACAACACCCTTTTCTTTGTCTGTCATTATAATTTTCTTATTATAATTTTATTCTTTTATATTATCTAATTCTATCCCATTTATGCCACCTGTCGTGGAATCGCCCAAATCTCCACACACAGCCTGCTCCACAGCATCATATCTTGGCACCATAAGCTGCTGTACCAGCATCTTATATGGATTTATCTCATTGCTGAGTACCATCTTTGTGATAACAGGCGAAAATCCGCTTACAAGCGCTACACCAAGTGCATTTTCTCGAATGGGAATTGTCTTCGTTCTACTGCAAATATTCCAGAACACCAACCTTGGCAAACGATAGCCATGTGAGGCATATTTCTTGGCAAATCTGTCAAACAATTTCTCGTCAGGAGATACCCAATTGCCATTGACATTGCTTCTTGTCGCCGCGTCAAATTCCATATCTGACAATATCAACAGATTTTCAGGAAGATCGCGCTGCGGCATATGATACTTAAGTGCAGTATCCAATATTAAATCAAATACCGCCTCTATATTTGTGTTCGCTACCTCATTATGATGTATCGCAATGCACAACTTGTCATATAGAGTCTTTCCTTTGGACAGATCTACAAATTGCGGCGTCTGGCTAAACGTGATATATGTGTCCTTAAACTGCCCTGTACAGTGCTCTGAAAAATAAATTGCAATCGCATCTGCCACTTCCAGACAGGATACATTAGAACTGCCCACCTTCGTCCACATACTTCCAGAACCATCTGCGATGCAGAGCGTATTTCCCGCTCCCTGCACATAATCCGGCAGCGCTTTCCACAATTCCTCTAAGGTATCATCTACAGGCTTTACATACATCCAGCCTGGTTTTTTCTCGTAGTCCATATAGGAATGCACAATGTCATGCGGATAGAGCACACCGGCATGAATTGTCTTCTCTCCCTTTTTCACCGCGCCGAGAAAATTTCTGCGACGCTCCTCATCATTGCGCAAAAATGCGACATTATACAGCAAATTTGCCCTTGATGGAACTGCCTCATAAGCAATGTCAGCCCATTTTTTTGCACTCATTTTCACTTCAACAACATCCAGATAACTTCTGTAAGAAGATAGCATCTTCCGGTACTGCCTACTTGTCATGGAAAGCTTTTTTGTCAACAGACGCGCCAAACGCTTTGTGTTATCCGCAGATGCATTTTCTGACGGCAGCCACTTTGCACACAAACTAATAGACGCACCCTTTCCCATGTTGGCGCCATCTTCCTGAAGCTGTTTATGTATCAGCTCCACTGCCTCCTCTGCGAGCGGAGTGTCAATCAACGCCACCAAAATATCCCATCTTGAATATTCTGGTATTAGCGGCATCAAAGCCTTGGCAAGTTCAGGACGGCTCTTTGCCAATTCCAACAGGATTGATTTAAAGAGTCTGCGCTCTCCAAGACCTTGACGCACATCACCGGCAAAAAACAGCCATCGAATCGCAAGCTTTGGCTCCTCATAATAAGCCTTGATAAATCGGTTTACAATCTCTTCTGACGAGGCATTTCGGAGTGAGGAAACGGCAAAATTTAAGTCAAGCAGTGCCTTCCCTGACGTTCTATAGCCAACTGCACCATTTTCGGTGACAGACGTATTATATTCATTATTTAACATGTTCTTAACATTCTGCATGAATCCCATCTTGATTCCCTCCCTCTAAAAAATTACCAACTATAAACTGGAGCTGGCCGGACTCGAACCGGCAACCGGTATCCCTTAGAAAATTGCTGCAAAAGCTTTTGTCAAAGCTTCTTTAAATACTGCTCTACCCAATTGAGCAACAGCCCCATAAAAATAATCTGTAAAAATATGCAAGATCGGGGCCATTCGGATTTGAACCGAAAAACGTATGAATGTTGCTGCAAGAATCTTTGACAAGATTCCGATACTGTGCCAAAATCTTTGATAAGATCTTAGTGCTCTTCCAGTTGAGCTATGGCCCCGAAAATAGGATATATGCTGTAAAAACAGGGCTAGCCGGACTCGAACCGGCGACACGGGGCTTAGAAGGCCTTTAGAAAGTTGCTGCAAGAGCTTTTGACAAAGCTCCTATTTTCCTGCTCTACCATTCTGAGCTATAGCCCTATATTTTGCATCAAACAGGAGTGGTTTGGGAGACTCCTATAGCGGAACCCAAATCCATATGTAAGATTGCTGTGTGTGTCTTTTTCAAGACACAGCTCCAAACCACTCCATACATTTGTTATATCATAATATAAAACAGAAAACAATATACCTGTGGTATAACTTTTATATTTTGTTATAGTTCAGCCATACAAAATTGAATATACAAAATGTTATTGAGAGCTTGCTCATATAAGGCATTTTGTATATTCGATTTTATAGGGGGACGCCCGGCATGAAATAAGTTGTCAAAAATAGCCTAAATAAATTTTCAGATTGTATAAATCGACAACTTATGAATGGGCATGGCTGAACTGTTACTATATTTTATCTCCCGTAATATCCTTGTATCCTTCTCCAAAAATCTCACTTGCAGAGGACACAATCATAAACGCAGAAGAATCCTCATCCTTTACAATCTCCTCAAGGCGGGGATATACCTGTTTTCTAGTGACAATCATCAGAAGTTCTTTCGGCGCATTTGTATAAGCGCCTCTGGCAGTAATAACTGTCGCTGTGATATCCAACTCCTCGCAAATACGCTGTTTTACCTGTTCTGGCTTCCCACTGATGATATATGTGAGCTTTGCCTCATCAGAACCATATAAAATCTTATCCATCACAATAGAATCTGTAATTACAGCAATACCAGCATAAAAAGCCACCGTTAAATCTTGGAAAACAAACCATGAAGCAAGGATTACCATACTATCAAAAATCAAGAATAGAATATTTGTCTTAATATGTTTGCGCTTTGTCCGAACCACCTTTATAATAATGTCAATGCCACCCGTTGTTGCACCAGCTTTAAAGACAAGCGCAAGTGCAACACCAATCATTGCACCACCAATCACAGCCGCAATTAACAAATCCTCCGTCATAGCTCCATAGGCAGCAAAAGAGTTGATAAGGATTGTAATCAGCACCAACACATACATCGTAGAACAGATAAAACGCCACCCAAACTTCCACAATCCAAGCAATACTATTGGAATGTTAAAGAGCATATTCAATGTACCCGTTGGTATTTTAATAAAGCGATTTACCAAGATGGAAATACCTGTCACCCCTCCAGGCGCAATATTATTTGGATCTAAAAACAAACTGATTGCAGCGGCATAAATCACTGCCGCCACAGTCAGTATCCCATAACTTTTTATTTTCTTTGCTGCTTTTTGGGTCTGTTTTACTACCTCTTCCATAACACCTCTAAATGATTGCAAAAAATTTGTTGTATTAAATATTTGCTCTTACCTGTTTTGGCTGATATCCTTTTTCCTCCAGTGCTTTAATAATCTGATTCTTATGTTCTGTGCCAAACGTTTCAAGCGTAATGCGAAGCTCTACCGCCGCATTTCTGTTGATAGAAACAAACTGATTGTGTTCCAGTTTAATAACATTTCCGTGAAGTGATGCAATCACCTCTGACACTTTTGTCAATTCTCCTGGCTTGTCAGGCAGCAGCACAGAAACTGTAAAAATTCGATCTCTAAAGATTAACCCTTGCTGCACTACAGAGGACATGGTTATGATATCCATATTTCCTCCGCTCAATATCGAGACAATTCGTTTATTTTTTACATCTAGATGGCGCAGCGCCGCAACCGTAAGAAGCCCTGAATTTTCGACAATCATTTTGTGATTTTCTACAATATCGAGAAAAGAAACCACAAGATCCTCATCTGGCACTGTGACAATCTCATCTATATTGTCCCTAATATAGGGAAAAATATTCTTTCCAGGCGTCTTGACCGCAGTGCCGTCCGCTATTGTGTTGACTCCTGGAAGTGTCACTACTTCCCCAGCCTTTAATGATTCCTGCATACAATTCGCGCCCGCAGGCTCCACACCAATCACTTTAATTTTCGGATTTAACAGCTTTGCAAGTGTTGATACTCCTGTTGCAAGCCCACCTCCTCCAATTGGAACAAGGATAATGTCCACAAGTGGTAATTCTTTGAAAATTTCCATTGCAATTGTTCCCTGACCAGTCGCCACTGCCAGATCATCAAACGGGTGAATAAATGTATATCCTTTTTCATCTGCGAGCTGATAAGCATACTCGCAGGCTTCATCATAGACATCTCCCTCCAAAATAACCTCTGCACCATATCCTTTTGTGCGGTTTACTTTCATGAGCGGCGTGGAAGTTGGCATCACGATCACTGATTTTACACCATATTTCTTTGCTGCATAGGCCACTCCCTGGGCGTGATTGCCTGCTGAAGCTGTAATTAACCCCTTCTCGCGCTCTTCCGGTGAAAGGGTGCTTATCTTATAGTATGCTCCTCTTAGTTTATATGCTCCGGTAAGCTGCATATTTTCCGGTTTTAAATAGACTTTATTTCCTGTCTGTATACTCAAATACTCACTGTAAATTAGCTTTGTCTCCGAAATAACTTTCTTGACAATTTCCGACGCTTCCTCAAATTTTTCTAGCGTAAGCATATCTGACATTATTATTTCCTCCTTGTATCTGTTGCTATTATTTCCAGAAAAACCATTTTTTCTTTTTAGTCTTTTGTGTATCGTCCTCTGTATCTGTCTCTTCAGCTAGAGATTCCTCTACAAAAGGGGTCTCTTTTTCCTCCTCGGCAGAATAAAGCTCTTCCAATACTTGCTCATCAGAAATGGTTTCCTCTGTCGTTAGCTCATTTAGAATGATATCCTCTGGTTCCTGTTCCGCTTCTTTTTGCGCTTCCTCACTCTTAATATCAAACAGCGCATTTACAAATTCGTCCGCGTCAAATTTCTGTAAATCCTCAATTGTCTCTCCAACACCAATATATTTTACAGGTACATTCAACTCTGACTGTATCGCTACTGCAATACCTCCTTTTGCTGTTCCATCCATTTTAGTCAAAATAACGCCGGTAAGTTCCGCAGCTTCCCCAAACTCTCTTGCCTGTGCAAGTGCATTCTGACCAGTGGTCCCATCCAAAACAATCAGATTTTCTCTGTGTGCATCTGGAAATTCCCTGTCAATAATGCGATTCATTTTCTTTAATTCTTCCATTAAATTTTTCTTGTTGTGAAGTCGTCCCGCTGTATCGCAGATTAATACATCCACTTTCCGCGCTTTTGCAGCACTTACAGCATCATAGATCACAGAAGCCGGATCGGCGCCGTCTGCACCGCCAATCATATCAACCCCTGCGCGGTGCGCCCACTCTGCAAGCTGGTCTCCTGCGGCAGCGCGAAAGGTATCCGCCGCGGCAATCAAGACTTTTTTACCTTGTTTCTTTAAAATTCCCGCAAGTTTTCCGACAGAGGTTGTCTTGCCAACACCATTAACCCCGATAATAAAGATAATTGACTGTTCTTTTTCAAAATCATATGCAGTCTCTCCCACACGCATTTGCTCTTTGATACTCTCGACGAGTAATTCCTTGCATTCAGAAGGATGACGCAAATGTTTTTTCTTCACTTCCTCTTTCATACGCTCAATAATATCATTTGTGGCATTGACGCCAATGTCACCCATTATCAAGATTTCCTCAAGCTCCTCATAAAAATCGTCATCAATCTCAGATGCCCCATAAAATACCGCGTCAATTCCCGCCACAATATTATCTCTTGTCTTGCTCAGTCCTTCTTTCAAACGGCTGAAAAACCCCTTTTTCTCCTCTGCCATAACATTTAGCCCCCATTCTTCTTCTCTTTTTCATCCTGACTCCAACTGTCAACCTCACTGTCCACAAGATTGACACTCACAAGGGTTGACACCCCTTTTTCCTGCATGGTAATCCCATAAAGCCTGTCAGCCTGCTCCATTGTACCGCGTCTGTGAGTGATAACAATAAATTGTGTGCTTTTTGTAAGTTTGTTCAGATATTTTGCAAATCTGCTCACATTTCCCTCGTCAAGTGCCGCTTCAATCTCATCTAACAGGCAAAATGGCGATGGTTTTAAGTTTTGTATTGCAAAAAGCAATGCGATTGCAGTAAAAGACTTCTCGCCGCCAGAAAGCTGCATCATATTTTGTAGTTTCTTTCCTGGTGGCTGCGCAATAATGCGAATCCCTGCTTCTAAGATATCTTCTTCCTCAATCAATTCCAGCGTTCCCTTTCCACCTCCAAAAAGTTCCTTAAACACTTTATCGAACTCTCGTTTGATTTCTTCAAATTTCTCTGCAAACTGTCTGCGCATTGCAGAGTCAAGTTCTTGAATAATCCCTTCCAGCGTCTTCTCTGCCTCAATCAAATCATCATGCTGGTCTTTTAAAAAAGTATATCGTTCCATAAGAACTTTATAATCCTCTATTGCATTGACATTGACATCCCCCAACTTTTTAATCTCATCTTTGATTCCTGCAATCTGTTTTTTCATCTCTGCAATATCTTTTAAGGCTTCATTTCGCATAGATACTGTGTTATTCAAAGTGAGCTCATACTCACTCCACATATAGTTTATTTGATTTTCTATGGACTCTTCTAATTTTTCTTGTTGAGAACGAAGTCTGTACACTTCTTTGTCCAACGCATTTTTCCGCTCAGATATCTCTTCTCTTGTCTGGAAGAATTTTTTTTGCTTTTGGGATAGTTCTTCTTTTGTCTTCTGTTTTTCTTTCAGCAAAATTTCAGCATCAGATTGTGCCGTATGCGATGCAAGGATTGTTTCCCTGATCTTCTCCATATTCTGCTGCCTATTTTCAATCTCTACCAGACAGCTATCAAGACCAGATTGTACTTCATCAAGCTCTTTTCTATTACGTATTTGCTCTCCCTCGATACGATCTAAATTTGCCTGTTCAAACTCTTGTTTTTGAAGCATCTTTTCATATGCAACATCCCATTCATTAACCCTTCCTATCTGCTCAGACTCCTCTGTCCGATATTTTTCCAGATCCTTTTGATACACAGCAATCTCTTCTTCCAGCCTTTTTTCTGCCTCCTCCGACAACTTCAAATCATTTTGTGTTTTCTCTTTATCCATGTGAATCTCAGCAGTTTTTTGCGCAATCTCCTGTTGCTCTTCCCGCAATGTGCCAAACCCCTGCTCCGCTTCACTTTTTCTCTCCTCAGCAGACACTACATTTATTCTGGCAGTATTCTGCTTGAGAAACAATTCTTGAAGTTCCACTTTTTTTTCTTCAATTGCCTTTCTAATATGGTTGCGCTCTGTTTTGATATTCTCAATATCAACCATAGTGATATCTAACTTTTCTTTTGCAGCATTCAATTTCTGTTCCAATTCCCCTAGTTCTCTTCTGCGCCCTAGAAGATTGGAACTATTTTTAAAAGCTCCGCCACTGATTGCTCCACCCGGCACAAGCAACTCGCCTTCCAAAGTTACCATTCTAATACTATAATTATATTTTCTTGCAATCTTGACCGCATTGTCTATCTGATCAATCACCAAAATTCTTCCTAGCATTGTCTTTGCCACATTTTGATACTTGATATCTGTCCGCACAAGCGTATCAGCAAGTCCAATCACTCCATTTTCCTTCAATGCATCTAATATTTTAAACTCCTGCGGCTTTGCAACACTGGTAAGTGGAAGAAACGTAGCGCGCCCAAAACGACTCTTTTTTAGAAATTCAATCATCTTCTTGGCCGTCTCCTCGTCTTCCGTGACAATATTTTGAATGCTTCCGCCAAGTGCGATCTCAATTGCAGTCTCGTACTCTTTATCAACCTTTATAATATCCGCGACAACTCCGACAATCCCCTTGTTTTGCTCTCTCTGTTCCATCACCTTTTGAATGCTATTTCCATATCCCTCATAGCGCTCTATAAGATTTGAAATGGTATCGAGCTGAGATTTGTAGCGTTGATACATAACTTGATATTCGCTGATTTCTTTGTCCTTACTACTTAGACGCTCCCGAAAAGTTGTATTGTGCTCTTCTAAAACGCGCAACTGTGTATTGACTTCCACTATCTGGTCATTAATACGCTGAAACTCCTCGCGCAGCAGCTTAATCTCTGTATCGCGCTCCGCCTCATCACTTCTGGCTCGCAGAAGTCTGGAATTTAACTCTGCCTTTCTGATACGCAATTGTTCCATCATGGTATCAAAACTGCTCATCTTTGATTTAATTGTCGCCCTGTCATTTAACAGGGCAATAATTTTATTTTTACCTTCCTCAATCTGTTGATTCAACTCCTCAATTTGAAGCTGAACCTCAGAGAGCTTACACTTTGCATCATTGCGTTCCTGTGCAAGTTCTGCGGCTTTCTCATCAAGCACTGCCTTGTTTGCCAAAATTTTGGCACGTTCTTTTTCCCTGCCTACAATCTGTTGTTGTATTGCAGTTATCCGCTCTTGAAAATGCTGTTCATTTCCCTGTAATCCCTTGATTTGTTCCCTTAACACATTGATTTCACCCTCCAATTTACCGCGCGTGACGCTTGCCTGCGTCAGTGCATTTCTGTTGGACTCAATCTGTTGTTCTAACACCTCAATTTGGGTTTGAACTGTATCATATTCTATTTTAATTTGTTCATACTGCTGCGCAGAGTGGTCGTAATCCTCCTGTGCAATGACGCTTTTCTTTTCCACCTCATTGAGCTGTTCTGTCAACTTTTTATTTTCTAAAAGAAACACATTTACATCCAGCTCTTTGAGTTCCTCTTTTTTTCGGAGATAAATTTTCGCCTTGTCAGACTGTTTTTGAAGCGGCTCCACTTGCTTTTCAAGCTCACTTAAAATATCCGACACACGCACCAGATTATTTTTCTCATCTTCAAGTTTTTTCTGTGCGGCAGCTTTTCGCTTCTTAAATTTGACAATTCCTGCTGCCTCGTCAAAAAGCTCACGTTTTTCCTCCGGTTTGCCACTTAAGATTTTCTCAATCTGTCCTTGCCCAATAATAGAATATCCCTCTTTGCCAATACCTGTATCATAAAAAAGTTCATTTACATCCTTCAAACGACAGGGATTTCCATTGATAGAATACTCACTTTCGCCTGAACGATATAAACGTCTCGCCACCGTAACTTCCTGATAATCAATTGCGAGCTTGTGGTCGGCATTGTCAAATGTAATTCCCACATACGCATAACCAAGCGGTTTTCTAAGTTCTGTGCCAGAAAATATTACATCTTGCATGGACTCCCCGCGCAACTGTTTGATTCGCTGCTCACCAAGCACCCATCGCACAGCATCTGCCACATTGCTCTTACCGGAACCATTTGGTCCCACAATGCCAGTAATTCCCTGATGAAACTGGAACACAATTTTATTTGCAAACGATTTAAATCCCTGCACTTCTATACTCTTTAAATACATTCCTCACCCCACTGTCCGCAATCATTTCTTTCTGCCTTTCATCTTTAGCAGCGCCTCATATGCCGCCTGCTGCTCTGCGGATTTTTTTGTTCTCCCCACACCACAGCCAATCAATTGATTATTTAAATATGCCTCAACATGAAACTGCTTATCATGGTCTGGTCCAGTCTCTCCCACTAACTCATACCGCAACTGTGCTGTATTCTTTTTCTGTATCTCCTCCTGCAGAAGCGTTTTACTATCCAAAAACAAAATCTTATTCTCTAAGTCAGAAAGTACAAAACGATAGATAAATTTTTTTGCATTCTCAATACCACCATCAAGAAAAATTGCCCCAATCACAGCCTCCATAACATCGGATATAATAGAATCCCTTGTCCTGCCGCCAGTGGCTTCCTCTCCCTTTCCCAGCAAAATATAGGAATTTAAACTAATATCCCTTGCGCAGTATGCAAGTGCTGGTTCGCATACCATAGAGGCGCGCATCCTTGTCAGTTGTCCCTCCGGCATATCCACGTTTTCATTGTATAAAAATTCACTGGATATCAGCTCAAGCACAGCATCTCCTAGAAATTCTAATCTTTCATAATTTTTCAGCTTATTAATTTTTTGCTCATTGGCAAAAGAGCTGTGCGTCAATGCCTGCTTGAGCAGTGCCTCTTCCTGAAACTGATATCCAATCTTTTCCTGCAGTTCCTGCAGAGCCTTTCTCATATTTCGCATCCTTATTCTTACTCCTACTTTTATCGCATAACCTTATTCGAGTAAGGAAATTTTTTCTTCCCCCTACTCGCCGCGCAGCCCGTGTAACCATACTTCCTCTGCACGGGTCTGCGCATAAAAAGCCCTTTATAAAGGGCTTTTTGCTTTTTCGATCCATTGGACAGCCTCCCGCACGGTTGTTATCTTGTCCAAACCTTCTGTCGGTATATGCAGTCCTGTCTCCTCCTCCACTCCCAAAAATATCTGATATAAATCCAACGAATCCGCTCCTAAATCTGAAAGAAAAGTCATGTCCATTTTAATCTCCTCGGAATCCATACCCAAAACAGCCGCCATAACCTTCTTCAAAGCCTCATATTCCATTTTACCAGATCCTTCCCTGTTTATCCTTATCATAACCTTGTAACGAATATTTCCGTCTTATCCTAAACGGATATAAATAATTTCTCTTTTATTTTTTGATTGATTTTCTGCTCCTTAAAGGTCACACACTGAAGAATCGAATTTTTGATTTCAACCGCTTTTGAACTTCCATGCGTTTTGACCACAAGACCATTCAATCCCAACAACGGTGCTCCGCCATACGCGTCAAGACTAAACGCTTTCAATGTCTCTTTGAGTGCTGGTTTTACTAAGAGCGCACCAATTTTGCTTCGAAGAGAGGTCATCATACCAGCCTTTACTTTCTTGATTAAAATAGCGCCAACCCCCTCATAAAGTTTTAGAATAATATTCCCTGCAAATGCTTCGCACACAATCACATCCGCATAGCCTGTAGGAATATCTCTCGCCTCAATACTTCCTATAAAATTGATTTCTGGGCAATTCTTTAGCAGTGGAAATGTCTCTTTTACAAGCGCATTCCCTTTCTCTTCCTCCGCACCGATATTTACAATCGCCACCTTGGGATTAGAGATTCCCACAACACTTTCCATATACACAGATCCCATCTTTGCAAACTGTACTAAGTGCGAAGGACGCGCATCTACATTCGCCCCACAGTCAATTAAAAGGGAACAACCTGTCTCCGTTGGAATAAGCGGTGCAAGCGGTGGCCTTTCAATTCCTTTGATTCTTCCTACAATCAACTGCCCACCCACAAGCACTGCACCAGAACTTCCCGCTGAGACAAATGCATCACAGACCCCGTCTTTTACCAGATTGAGTGCGACAACAATAGAAGAATCTTTCTTTTTCCGTATCGCCATCACAGGAGGTTCTGCCGTCTCAATCACCTCTGTAGCGTTTACAACTTCAATCTGTTCTGCATTGTACGTATACTGTACAAGCTCCTTTTTAATCACTTCCTGCAAACCCGTTAAATATACCTTGATCTTGCTGTTTTCATTGACAGCCTCCACAACCCCCTTGACAATCTCCAAAGGGGCATTGTCGCCGCCCATAGCATCCACTGCTATCCTGGTCATTTCATCCATTACCATAATCCTCCATATGTATATAAATATACTAAACCTACCATCAAAAATCAAGGAAAAACAAAATCGGATTTCTTCTGAAGTTTATGCACATAAAACAACAAGGTGTAAAATCTTAGCTGTTTCATAAGATTTTACACCTTGCTATTTAAAATGAAAACAATTGCATTAATCTACTGCAATAATCTCTTTCTTATTATAAGAGCCGCAAGCCTTGCATACTCTGTGAGGCATCATTAAAGCGCCACACTTGCTGCACTTCACCAATGTAGGTGCGCTCATTTTCCAGTTTGCTCTTCTCTTATCTCTTCTTGCTTTTGAAGATTTATTTTTTGGACATATAGACATCGTTACACCTCCTTATTCGCATTAAACAAATCCTTGATCGCTGCCATTCTGGGGTCCGGCACAAAATCATCACATCCGCACGCACCATCATTCAGATTTTTGCCACAAACCTTGCAAATTCCTTTGCAATCCTCTTTGCATAAAATCTTCATCGGCCAGTTCAATAACAATTCATTATTGATTAGTTCATCCACATTTAAGTGATATCCTTCCATAAGCTCCAATGAATCCTCATCTTCTAAATCATCACCTATATAATCCGGTGATACAACAACGCTGTCAAAGGATAAATCAAATGTATAATCAACATCTCTCAAACATCTATCACAGGGAAGTACAAACACCAATTTTGCGGTTCCCTGAATCAATGCTTTTGATTGTCCTATATTAGAAAGCTTCAGTACAATAGGACTTTTTTCCCGAATGGGAAATGTTCCTGACAGACTAGAAAACATATCTGCCTCATACGAAACAGTCAACTCTTGCACTTGTCCTTCATTTGTAAATACATCTGTCAAATTCACTAACATAGCAGACTCCTATCCACACATTCATTTATTATACAGAACCATTCTAGATTTGTCAACCGTATTTTGGAAAACTTTGTTTTGTACAACAATTCACCATTTTCTTATCTTCCTCGGAATCACCTGCTGAGACTGTCTCATTCAAAGGAACTCCTAACCAACCACACAACATCTTTGCCCCGCTGGCTTTGTCTGCGGCATCAGAGACAATCTGCAAACAATTCTCCTCTATAAAATATCGTATGCCCTCGTCACCAAAAGAAATGCAATGCATTAATTTTTCAACCTCCTGTACATCCCAAAATCTGTGAAGCGGGCGCAGCAATGTGACTTTATATAGTTTGTCATGCTCCCGATAAACCAATACCCGAAATCCAAACTTTCGCTGTAAAGAAAAAATCTCTGTAAGCCATGCCGCCTTCAACACGCAAATATATTCTTGTTTTTGATGGAATACTACATGCGCGCCTCCTGCAAAAACACCACCCACAAACAAATGACGAATCTTACTGCAGCGCTCCATCGCTTTTTTATAAGGTAGTGTCGTAGCAAAAAACAATGGTATTTTCTCTCTTGCAAGCGCCTCCAATCCCGCCATAATACCTGCTGGAACATTTGTAGTTTCTTTATTTGGCAGCAGCGTTCCCTCAATGTCCAGAAAAACTGCTTTGGGGCGGCGCGGAACCCGAAACAGCGGATAAGGACCAAATAGAATTTGATTCATAAAATCTTCCCGCCCTCCATATGCAAGATAACAGGAACACTGCTTTCGGCTGCACTCTGGATTCGGAAACGCTTCCAGCGCTTCCAAACACTTCCCAGTGTTTAAAGTCGCGCTAATATTACAGGTGCGCATTTTTCCGTTGGCCTCCACAAACAAACGCCCTTGGCAAAGTGCTGCATTCGCAGAAACAGACACTAATTCCCGCTCAAAATAAGGGTCAATCTCCACAAAAGCCGTTCGTTCCTTCTGTGTATAGGAACGTCCTAAACCATCCATCTTGTTCACCCAGAGATAAATGCCTTGTCCATTCTCATCTGATGACTGCAACTCCTGTTTTAACGCCCGCAGCAGATTTAGATTCTCCGGCACACCAACACTTCCCGCACAAATCTGAATACCTTGTTCCGCAAGGTATTTGCACTTTGCAGAAAATTCTGACACGGATGTCATTTCTGGGTGAAATGTCGCCCAAAGTCTTAATTTCTCTAGCACACCACCTAAACTTTCAAAGCAATCCAAAAAATCAGATATAGAAAAGCTTAAATTCGTCTGTATTCCCACTGCTTCTAATTCTGCCTGTGCACTAAGATACGCCAGTCCTTCCCAATACCAAGAATGAATCATTGCCTCACCATAAGGTACTACCATCAGCGCACCAATATGCAGTGTCTTTGCCTTTTTTTGTACACTTTCAACAAAGGAAAACCACTGTATTCTGTCCTTCTCAAGCGCACGCTCTGGCATAGAATGCTTTGAAAACGGACAATAAGAACACCGATAATTGCAACTTTTAAGACTTCCTCGATACAGAATCATGTGTTTGTTCATGTATGGCCTCCCATTCACACATTGCTCTATTTACTTCTGCGGAAATCAGCTTTGGTCCGAGGTAATCAGAAAGTCCCAGTCCTGCATCGGTCAAAGTAAAGTACATCTGCTCCCCAAAATCCCCCTGTTTTTTTGCTCTCTGTAGTTCTACAAATCCCTGTTCCATCCACTCGCGCAACACTGGAAACTCTTCCAACACATCTTTTCCATATAATTTTTGATATCGATTTTTATCCAATCCGGGACGAATCAGTAAATGCCGTATTAAATATCGCCTCTTTTGCTCCTCCTCAGAGAGCAAAATTCCATGTGTAATTTCCATAAAATCTTTTGTGCCCACATAGTCTCTCAGGCGAGCAATGCACGCACTTCTAGTAATCGCATAAGGACTACAAAAATGAAGGTTTCCAAGATAACTTCTACCGCCGCATCCCAATCCGATAGATGTTCCAAAACCACACTCCGAGAAAACACGCGCGTTTTTCTGACGCACAAACCGTCGCATAGAGTCCTGCCGATACCCTTCTGCACAAAGAAAAGCACGCGCCGCTTGGTATTGTGCAAAAGCAGCTTCCGGCTCCAAAACCACGCCTTCGCGCTCCATGCGCACTCCATGCTTCACATATAATGGATACAAAAAAATTTCCTCCGGCTCAAACCGCAGGGCTTCTTTTAACGAATCCAGCAGGCTTGTCTCGTTCTGTCCTGGAATCCCATAAATAAAATCTACATTAACACAAGGAAAATCACAAGTTTTTATCAATTCTAGTGCCTTCCTTGCCTTCTGTGCCGTGTGCTGCCTTTCTAGTGTGGAAAGTTCCCTGTCAGAAAAACTCTGGATCCCCATACTGACGCGTGATACCCCAACCTGCTTTAAGATTGCAAGCTTTTCTGATGTCGTCTGATTGGGCGCCGTCTCCACAACCAATTCTCGCTTCTGTGAAAAACGAAAATGCCGCTCCAGTATATCAAATATTTGTTCGAGTTGTTTCTCTGTCAAAAATAGTGGCGTTCCACCACCAATTACCAATTCAGAAAACTCCGCATGAACGGATTCCAGAACCGCTTGATACTGTTCACTCTGACTCTCAATTGTATCAAGATATCTGTCAACTTCGTCCTGTCCCATACCAGTCACAGAAAATAAATTGCAATAGCCACACTTTGACTGGCAAAAAGGAATATGAAGGTATAAACCATGCCCTTTTCCTGCCAACGCAGAAGCATAATCACAAAAACGAACACCCGTCAGCGAGCGGTATGCAGTCTTGTGCGGATAACTGTACATATATTGAATATAGGGATTCATTTTTTACACTCTTCTTTCACAAAACGTTTTTGACACAACTTTATGCAATGATGGCATAGATGACAAATTTTGCACGCAAAATGCTAAAATGCAGTTGCTTTTCACACCCGCACCATGCACTCAAATAAAAAAATGCTTATATGGAATCGTATTCACAACTGGATGATTAACTCCATGAAACTGACAGCCATCCTCCCCATAGCAAGTTCCATGATCGGAACAGCAAATTACAAATGTACTCCCCCGCAGCTTTTTCCATTCTGTAAATAATCTGCCCAACTCCCCATCCACATATCGAAGCGCCGCCGCATGACTCTGAATACTATCGCCAGAAGCACCCTCAAGATAAAAATAATTTGGATAATGAATTGCATCTACATTTAAATACAGAAAAATATGCTGTTCTGGCTCTGCCTCTGCAACTTTTTTCAGTATAAAATCTACCTGATTTTTTGTGCTGTTTTTCACTGGACACCCAAAAGACGGATTCCAATAACTCTTCTGAAAATAAGAGGGAAACACTTTTCCTAAATCCGAACGCTTGTCAAAGAATGCTACGCCTCCTACACACCATGTTTCATACCCATCCTTTTCAAGCCCCTCCATAATTGTACTTCCAGAAAAGCTATAGGCTCCCTCCGGTGTTTTGTTGCCAAGCCCAATCGCTTTTGGAAAAAACAACAGCTCTCTGTCTGTCACATTTTTTGCCTCAAACGGACAGGGCAGAAATCCAGCAAACATAGCATGGTGCGAAGGATAAGTAAAATTTCCTGGCGCCTGTCGCTTCTGCCATAATCCATATTGATTTAGCACAGGCGTTCCACCAGAAGCCTCCTCCTGCACTGCCACATCATAGCGCAGCGTGTCCAAACACACAAACAAAATATCGGAAGTTCCCACCACCTGTATCATATCCACCGAAGGCTTTCGCTCTTTTCTGGCGGATGCAAACAGACGATATGGAACTTCCTGTGCCGTTGAGCCGGCTGTATCTTCACTCATTCTTATCCCCTCAATTCTTTCAACCATTTCTTCATTATCTGTGCTTGATGGCGATAAATTTTATTTTCCTGATAAATATCCTGATAAATTAAATCGCCTTGCCCATTCATCTCAATAATTCTTGGTCGCATACTTCCTTTTTCTAATAAAATATCAATACCTGCGCTCCGAAGACTAGGATAGAGTGCCATACTCTCCCTACATATCTGTTCTATTTCTTCAAGCGTATTCTGAGGCAATCCCAACATGGCAATCTCTACAGGATGATTGTTTAAATGAAGGTTGGTAATAGGACCTTTTGAAAGCCTTGCCAGCAGAAAATCTAATTGCCCTTCCTGCATTACAGCTCGCAAGTCATAAGAGTATCCTTGATATTCAGACTTGGCATACCACCGCTCCACAATGCAGTCCAGCTCCAAAATATGGCGCAACAAGGGGATAATTTCCTCTTTACTGGTAAAACGTCGCAGACGTTTCGTATTCACTAGCGTGGAATCTGCCTGTAACAAAGCACAAGTATAAAGTACCATCTGCCCTGTCCGCGACTGCCAACGCAGCGCGGATACCCCTGCTGCACCAGAACCTTTTATTGGTTTAATAAACACTTGATGAACTTGCTGTCTGCACATCTCCTCAAAAAGCAACTCCACGGTGTACTTTTCACTGTTTGGACAAACTGGCATCTGCAACGCTTCTGTCATGCGCACTCCCGCCTGTTGTAACCTAGACTTGCACGCCCTCTTATCTAGCAGTTCAATTATTACAGATGGTTCATTGAAAAAAGTAATCTTTCGAGTCTGAGCCAATTGTTGCAATTTTTTAAGTTCTTGTACATACCCATCTATCAGCCTGTTTAACTCCTCAAGAGAGCAACTAAACCACAGCGGCGGGTCAATTTTTATCAAAAGTGCTTCCGCGTCAGGCAAAAAATGATGTTCTGTCCATCTTTTCCACTCCACAAATGTTATAGGCAGTCCTTCCTGTTCTGCTGCTTTTTTTAAATAAATCGTTCTTTTCGTATCAAGACTGCCCAATATCACATTCTGTCTCATTCTGTCAGAACGGGATACGTGTAAACTTCATCACCATCCTCATCAGCTTCTTCTTGCTCAGAGACATCCACTTCAACGGAAAGTGCCTCTAATTTCTTGACCATTTCATCAGAAAAATAGTTATGATGTAAATCCAGCTTTTCGATGTTCGGATAGTCAGAAATTTTTTCTAAAATCAGCGCTCCACCTTTGTCTGATATTGTACCATTTGACAAATCCAACGTGCTGATCTGTCCCATAAATTTGCTGTTTAAAACAACCTCTGTCAGCTCATCTTGTATCTCACTGTCTGTAATACCAAGATACGTCAGCTCTGGAAAATTCGCCTTCTCCAAAAGTTCCTTAATGGTATCTGCATCCCCATCAAAACCATAATCTTCAATGCCAATAAAGAGAAGCAATTTTTTTAACTTTGGAAATTTTGCCTTCTGAATAGACTCTATAACATATTTCGGCAATCCTCCACAGATAATTGTCAGTGCTTCGAGCTCCTCATGACAGATATTATCTCCCAAAACCAAATCCATACTGCCCTTGATAGTCAATTCTTTTAACTGCGGCATTGCAGCCCAAATCTTACTGTAATCTCCCTGAATAATCCATGACACTTCACAGGACTCATAATCCATATTTCCAATAAACAATTTCTGAATATGCGAAAACTTATCTGCATTTGTCACAATATCATCAATAATTGGCTGACAACCGTCCTCCCATGAATCTCCCCAATCACCAATCACCAACTCATCTAAGTTGGGAAATTGTGTTGTTTCCATAATCTCCTGAATCATACCTTCGGCACTGCCATCGTCATAATCATAAAAATACGTATTTTTTTTAACGTTAATGTGATCCTCTTCTAATAATTCAAACCGCAATAGTCCCCCTCCTTTTCATTGATAATAGTTACTTGAAATCTTTCTGTATTCGCACAAAAAGTTATTCAAAATACTAAAGCCTTAATTTTCTAATTCTCATTGTGCGAAAAAATTTCAATGACTATAAAATTTAACGCTACTTACATAGTTCTATAATACTACATTCACCATAAATAAGCAATCTTCTTCCTACTATTTTTAATTTTCATTCATCCTCGCCAGTTTCGCTGCCTGGTCGGCGGCTGTTGGCGTATGCCGCTATCTTTCAGGCTGTCAGCATATGCAAACATCTTTGACACAGCTTCGTTAGGCTGTATGGAAATACTAACATCTATTTTAGCATAAAAGCGGTGACATTAAAAGTATTTTATATCAATACCTTAATATCACCACAATCTATTTTATTTAATGGCTATCTTTACAGTAATCTGCTGCCAGTAGACTGGCTTATATACCCGATGCGCGACCTTTTGACAGAACTCCCTGCATTCCTCCAAGGATATTACAAAAGTTTTCACTATATTAAAATTTATATCATCTTTCAGTGAATCTGAATATTCCTTTGAGTACCCCCTGATTTTATACTTATCTGGCACACTGGGTAAACCTGATAAGTTCATCTCCCATACATACTCTTCATTTGACCGATGAATAATACGTTCTGCAAAGAAGTCTATCATCTCATTCGATACCCCAAACCCATTCAAATCAGCACATGTCTCCAGACGTTCACGTATCTTAGGAACTGTAGAAAAATAACTGACGCATCTTGACTTGGCTATTTCTCCGATTATTCATGCCAAAAAGCCTCGCCGCAGTCCGCTGCGCCTACGTTTTTTGACATACCTCCTCGAAGAAATATCCTACGCAATCTGCATCACTTATTTTCCTACAATTCCTTACAAAAGGAAGCCTTGTCATAGCTGACCGTGCATATGGAACCATAAAAAGCATAGAGCACTGTCTGGCGGCAGG